>Ga0209581_1000150_pt1 | contig 220262 bp, 196 predicted proteins | sample Coa_R2_FD_187160 | JGI IMG/M metagenome (GOLD analysis project Ga0209581, IMG submission 187160) | Surface soil microbial communities from Centralia Pennsylvania, which are recovering from an underground coalmine fire - Coalmine... | ecosystem: Environmental > Terrestrial > Soil > Unclassified...
TACTCTATGGTGACTCCCTCCCAAGCAGGAGAGAGCACATGAACCAGTGCCAAGTTGCGATCCAGGCCAAGTTGCTGTACTAAAGTTGTTGCACTTGGCTGTTCGCAGATTGCCCCACCTGTACGCTTATACAGCGGGGCCGAATTGACAGAAACTGCAGCGCTCGGTTGCTTTGTTCGTCCGACGCCAAACAGTTGCTGTTCTGCTTTCCACTTTTCAATTGTCAAGGTACCTGTTTGGAGATGGTTCGTAAACCTTCACTTGTAAAAGTATACTCCATTCATGCAAATGACCCGAAGGTTTTCCGTTCATTTGCGCCAGTACGTGTATTATCTCACATCTTTTGTGATCTGTCAAGAGGTTTTCGGTCTAGATTATATCTTTTCAAGATCACTGATTTTTGTTTCTTTCTCCATGAGCCTCTTACAGAAGCAGGCATGCCCAAAAAGAGCACGCGAACTACTGTGTATAAGTTTCACTCAGGAGAATGTTCCTTGAGGAGAGCCACCTTATCGTGGCTTTGGAGTACTGGCCGCTCGTCAGATAGGAGCATCAAATCCTGGCAGATCAGATGATTATCTTCACGAGGCTCTGGTATTATGCCATAGCTCTGACGCGTTGTCAATAGTTTTTTCGCAATTTTTTTGAAATTTATGCTTCTGTTTTGATTGTTTCCTGCTCTTGCAGATACAAATGCCACCAGCGCCCAGATAAACAGTACAGGCCCTTTTCTTCATGTGAATAGAAACCAGATTCCCAGGGCAACGAGGAGAAAAGCACTCAAGATTTCGCTGAGTTCTTTCACAGGCTTGAGGAGATTCCGCAAAGTACGGCCCAGCAACAGCCCGGTAATGGTCATCAAGAAGCCTTGCACACCTATTAACGCGCAAAGAATCAAAGGATTTACCATCCTGTTGCCAGAAGCGCCGTTTGCTATAGCGCCAAATGAAAAACCAATCGCTAACTCATCCAGGCTGATGCTGAGAGCGAGCAGGAGCTGCGATCCCCATTGAGGCCGCTCTTTTCTAGCCGGTTTGCTCTGAATGCTCGCTTGTCGAGATTTTCTCCATTTGCTGACATACTCGCGACCCTCTTCAAAAAGTTCCCATAAGCCAACACCGATTAAGAGCAGAGGTCCAATGAAGTGCATCAGATTGCCGATCAGCGCGGCAGCGGCAAAGCCAATGACAAGGCCAACTAATGGCATCAGCATTTCTGCTAACGAAAATAAGAGCGCGGAACGTAACCATGTTGGAATCTCCAGGCTTCTGCTTCCACTCCCAGCATGTTCTCTAGAATAACTTTTGATACCAAGACTGATCGAAACCCCAAGCGTATCCAGGCCCAATGGAAGAATAAATAAGAGTAGTGATGCCGGGGGCATAAAGCCTCCTTTCATCGCTCATAGCGTGTGGGAAGATGTAATCAGAAATACACCAGCGATTCCAGCCACTCCTCTCCATCAGGGCCTAATGCTGTCCCCAGCATTTTCGTCACCTCATCGCTCAATAAAATAGCCCGGTCTTTGCGATAGAGATTCAGGAAACGGGGCAAGACTTCCACGTCGAAGTTCGCGAGGATATCATCCGCAAATCGTTCGAGCAAAAGCGTATAGATCAGGTAGTCTTCGGCGCTGGTATCCTCGTACCAGTCGAAGCCACGCACCGTGACGGGTGTTTTCCCGTCCGGCTCCGGTTCGAAAATCTCCTCGTATTGCTCGTGCAAATCCGTCATGATGATCCCATAGCCGCCATGAATCTGGCGGAAGAGCCAGAAAGCGGCAAATTGTAGCTGCCACTCGTCGGCCCATAGCGGACTTTCTCCCGGCCAGGGACGAGGATCAGCCTCAACAAAGGCATGCGCCAGTTCGTGATAGAGAAGAAAGGCGAGTTTTTCTTGCGCCGGCTCCCCGATTATACTATCAAGCTCTTGAGGGACCACAAGTGAGGGGGGCTGCGTCACACTCGTCCAATAAGGTAAGGAGAGGACTGCGCCGGTTTCCTCCTGCTCCTCTCCCGGCGCGGAATCCCAATCTTGAGGCGCAACCACGAGTATTTCCATTTCGGGCATCGATTGCCCCAGCAGTTGCGTAAGCAGTTTACCGGCTTTTTCGACGGACTGAAAAACCCGACGCGCAAACTCTTCCTGGCCGGTTGGGTAGTAGACCGTCAATGGCTCGGCCAGTGTTTCATACTGTTCATAAGGAAATGCTTTCATCACCGCGCATCCGGCCTCACCATTGTGTCACTGCCAGCGGGTTCCGAGATTATGTCACTTCCCTTTGGCCCCTCCAGCGCTAGTTGAGCATCGCTGCCCTCGATCGCGTACTGGTGCAATTCTGACGGAGATTTTTCCCGGCGGAAGAGGCGATAAAAGTCTGTATAAAGCTCGCGTATACGGTTGGGACTGATGCGTTTGCCACCCTCATAGTACTCAAGCGCGACCTGTCCGATAGCCCATGTGCCGGCACCGGCAATTGCTCCGGCAACGAAATCACCACCAAACGGAACAGCTTTGGCCAACTCTTCGGCGAGGTAGCGCAGGCTCAAGCCGCCGACCATGGTGACAATCAGTTCGCGTGCATGTTTCATAGCGTCCGCCGTGTCCATCTGCTCGCCATACAACGCCGCTATCCGTAAAACCAGGCGTACCTGCGTCCCTAGTAGAATAGGAATATCCACCAAAGGTATCGGCTCTAAGCCGGCTGCCAGGCTAACCAGCGTGGCATTGCGAATAATCCGCTGGGCGGCCTCGCGACGATAGATAGGAAGCTCACGCCCGATCACCAGCGCCGCCTCAGGGCTGGCCTCAATCATTGCGGGAATAAGTTCCTCGGCCACATTCTCGCCTTTGAGGGCTGAAATCGGTATTACTCCCGGCACGCCGAGCAGCACCGACACCTCGTCAGCCATCTGCTCACCGCCTTCGCCGCCATGCAGCTGGTCAACCTTATTGAGAGCGATAATAGTGGGTTTATCGAGTTTCTTTATGCCGTTGTAGAGGTCGCGGTCTTCCTTCTGAAACCCTTTTGTGGCATCAATGAGAAACACGATCACACTAGCCTGATCCATGCCACTTTCCATCACATCCGGCAAGTGTCCTGGCGTATCGATCAGCGTGAAAGGGCCAAAATCACTGCGTATCAAGGTCTTGGTCGTACCGGCTTCGGGCGAAACAGGAGAAATTTGCTTGCCGATAATCTGATTGAAAAGAGTACTCTTCCCACTATTGGGCTGGCCTACAATGGCGACCGTGTTATTAAGCCCCTGGAGGACTTCGCCTTGAGCCTCCCGCCAGTTAATAGCCTTCATAAATCCCCGCACCGTCGTAATGTTCGTCGGCAAATTCCTCAGTGTCCGGATACCCAGATCGCGCCAACTTTTGGGGCGGTTCGTGCGACGTAGTAAACTCTTTACCGCACTGCTGATAATGTTCTGCTTTGTTTTTTCGTCACCGGTCGATTTCACTTCTCGTTTGCTAGCCATAAACGCACCTTTCCTCTCTCTATTTTTTCTGCCCTGCCTGTTTCATAAATTTCAGATGGACTCCCGAAGGTGAGGCCACACGACCAGGTTCAGGACAGGAGGCGCCATTGCTTCATCACACTCATTATAACCGCGCTTACCTGCTTAGAGCAAACTATTCGCCTACTATATAGAGAGTCCCTACAAACTAATACGTATGAAGGGCTATCTTGCAATACATATCCGTTCATTTGCCGCAAGATTCAAGCTCTATGCACCACCCGGGCAAAATTTGCTACAATTTAAGTGATCTATTGTATTGCATGTCCGGGCATATTCATACCCAACAACTATAGCAGAGACAAAGAAAGGAAAGAGGTTACCCATTATGGATCAGGCACAGATAACTCCCATTGCGGATAGGCAGCAGGAGGAAGAGTCGCTCATATATTCAGATTATCACAGCATTATTACAGGAGTGAATCGCTCCTGGGAATATGGTGGTTTTCCGCTGCCGGATGGCACCTTCTGGCGCTATCGCGAGCCTGACGCGGCGGTTGTAGTCGAGGGTGAGCGCATGCGCGTATCAGCCAAAATCAGCCGGGCCAACGACCAGGTACAGATACTCGATAACGCCAAAAACATGTTCTTCTCCACGCGGCTCTTCGATGTGCCAGAGCAAGGCGAAATATCATTTGAATGGAATATGCGCGCTCGCTGTGCTAATACTGCCCCGCACGACCTCTATGACGGGTTCGTGTCCGTCAACCTGCTCGACTTCACCACAGGCGCCGCGCTCGACTTCTTCGTCTGCAACGACATCATAGCGACCGTGTACGCTATCTTGCCTTTCCCAGGCGTACCAGAACCCGTCGATCCAGAAAATGCCGACAGACCCAAATACTTCTGCGACTTCAACGAACTCCCGCTAGAGACTGCCCCCGGACAGTTGCATCGCTATCGCATCACCTATTCGAGGAGGAAAGACGAGGTGCGCTATTTCGTGGATGGGCAAGAAGTAGGCGTCTACACCGGAGTTCCGGTCAAAATCAACTCCCTGATCATCGCGCTCGGCTTGATGACCGAGAAAAGCATCGAGGAAGGAAAAAGCGTCTCCGTGCATGGCCAGATTTTGACCGGCGAATGGGGTGCGTTTACGATTACCACTAGAAACGCATAAAAGCACAGGTATGTAGTGGTGCGATGATAAGACATCCCGAATCTGAGGAACAGGGAAGGAGAGAGGGCGACCAAAAAGGTGCGCTCTCTCTAAGCCCACCTGGCACCATTACATCCGTTCTCACAATTGTTCCAAACGCTCCAAAACCCTATCGATCTCTTCGGGCGTATTGTAATGAGCCATACCCAGCCGCAATGCTCCACCCTGTTCCTCAAGCCCTAAGCGCTCCATAATACCGAGCGCATAGTAATTGCCGTTCCAGGAGAAAATGCCGGCCTCGGCCAGGTATTCGGCCAGTTCTTGCGGCGAATGACCCTCAATATTGCAGGTAATTGTTGGCACTCTCCATGCTAAATCCTGCGGGTTGGTAATGCCATAGACCTGAATGCCCTTTATTTCCCGCAGGCCCGACAGCAACTGCGCCGATAAGCCACGCTCATAATCCATCACCGCCTGCATCGCCACCTTCAACTCCAGCTGCCTCCCGCTATACATATGCCCACCGCCAGTGGTTCTGAAGGCGTCCTTATACTGTTCGCCCTGTTCGCGACCCAGCATGGCCAGGTAATCAATCACGCCCACCAGTCCGGCCAATCCCTCGTGATTGAGCGTGCCCGTTTCCCAGCGTTCGGGAATATCGTTGCTGGATGGACGCACCTTATAGGCAGGAAATCGCTCCAGGTACTCGGCCTTACCATACAGGATACCGAGGTGCGGGCCAAAGAACTTATAAGATGAGCAGATCAGGAAATCGGCATCCAGCGCCTGCACATCAATTGGCCCGTGTGGAGCGAACTGCACGGCATCGATCCAGGCCAGGGCTCCGGCTTCGTGCGCCCAACGAATGATCGTCGTCACATCATTGATCGTGCCGACCGCGTTCGAAGCATAACCAACGGCTACCAGCTTCGTGCGCTCTCCAATCTTTGCCCGCATATCTTCCATATCCAGCGTCACATTCTCTGGATGCACATCAACCGTGCGAATAACCACGCCACGCTCCTGCAATGCCAGCCACGGCGCGACATTGGCATCGTGATCCAGCACTGTCACCACAATCTCATCGCCCGGCTGCAATGTTTTTCCAATGGCGCGGCTGAAAGCAAACGTCAAGGTGGTCATATTCGGCCCAAATACGATCTCATCTGGACTGCCGGCATACAAAAAATCCGCCATGGCCTGGCGAGCGTTCGCAATTACCTGGTCGGTACGGTGGCTCGTGAGAAACGCGCCATGTGTATTGGCATTTGCCTCCAGAAAATATGTCACCATCGCGTCGATCACCTGCTGCGCCACTTGCGTTCCACCCGGATTATCAAAATAGACGGCATGGTTGCCATTGACCTTCAACGCGAGCGAGGGAAAATAACGACGATACGGACTCAAATCGAGCGATTGCATGGGTTAAACCTTTCTTTTTGCTCTCGGAAATCTTCAGTCCTTCTATTTTACACGCTGCGATATTGCCGGCGATAGCTTATTTTCAGGATAAAAAGGATACAGCACCATCAAAAAATTACTCTTTGGCCTCTTGGCAAGGACTGCATCCCTGCCAAGAGGCCAAAGAGTCTACATTCTACTTGACCGTATATGATGCTCCTGAAGAACGCTCTTTTCCCCTACTTCATACCAGGCCCTGCATAGAGCATTCTCAACCAGGCTACGCGTAAAAGTCTCCAACCTTATTTGCCACCGCCTCGATGAACCACTCTCCGTAGGTGTCCATTGGCCCACTGTTAGCAGTAGGAACCGGTATGTCGCTCACACCAGGTTCGCTCGGACCGTTAATATTGACAAGTCCGATCTTATTGCCGTTGAACTCGGCGAATGATGCACCCAGAGAGAATGCCGATATACCCATCGGTTCACTATTGACCGTCGGAAGCGTATATTCGGTAAGAGAACCGTCGGAAGCAATTTCCCCAACCTTGTTGGCGGCGTATTCGGTGAACCAGAGCGTCGCACCATCGTATGCCGTTGTAATGCCATATGGTTCACTATTGGCCGACGGAAGCGGACTATCAAAAATCTTAGTGACAAACACACAATGGATATGAGGAGGAACACCAGAACATTGGGCTTGCACTTGCGTATGTCCGATCTTGCTGGCGTTATACTCAGTGAACCAGATGCGTGTGACAGAATTGCTCGGTTGTCCGCGATAGGTAATCCCTAATGGGCCGCTATTGGCGGTTGGAATCACGTATTCGGTAATAGCTCCCGTCGTCGTAATTTCCCCTATTTTGTTCCCCTTGAACTCCGTGAACCAGAGATTGGTTCCATCAGAGGTAATACTAGCCGGTTCGCTGTTGACTGTCGGGATGGGAAATTCAGTGATTGTACCGGATGGAGTAATGCGCCCGATCTTGTTTCCATTGAACTCCGTGAACCAGAGATTGCCATCCGGCCCACTGGTAATGCCTTGCGGCCCGCTCCCAGCCGTCGGGATGGGAAATTCGGTGAGGGCAGTTACTCCCTGGCCCGGCACAATCGTGGCCCTTCCGATCTTGTTTCCATTGAACTCCGTGAACCAGGCATTGTTATCGGATCCCTCAACAATACTGCTTGCCCAACTGCTAGCTGTCGGAATGGGAGACTCATCAAAACCATAGGTACTCACAGAATAGGATGCAACGCAACTACCAGAAGCATTACTCCAAAGTGGCTGAATCGCAAAGGTGCCGGTTGGTAACGTAATGTTCTGCAAGTTGATCCACTCGCACTTGTCACCAATCTCATAGCCATCCCAATCGGCCCAGGCATTAAGTTGGGGATCGGTCTGTGCCTCGGCAAGCTCATGTCCGGCAACGATACTGACGCCATCCAGGTAGCCTGCAGGCCCAGGATTCACATCATTCATGCCACACTCCCCGCCAGCATCAGGAATGTATGGGAAGTCCGTGTATTCCACCGGATCAGACTGATTCCAGATGACATTATGCCAGGCACAATACTGAGAGCCAAAACCAGCACTCGATTTGCCCGTTGCGGTGGCGATGAAGTAGGTAGCGTCAGGGTTATATCCAAAATGGGCCGCTGAGACCAGCGCCTCTTGTGCTAACTGACTTTGCGTCGGCTGGGTCGGCGCCGGGTCAACGGTATCGTTCCAGGTCCCGAGAAGCTGATTAGACGGGCTGGTGACGTAGCCACGACTGGTGTCATTATACTGTGTCACCGTATTGAGCCAGCTACTTCCTCCCACTCCGGCAAGGAAATTTTCAAGGTACGGCGCTTCACTATAGGGATCACTGCTCCAGTCCCAGAATGTGATATACACCTTGGGATATTTTTGGATCGGGCCTCCAAAGTATTGGAGATTACCGCTTCCTAACTTCGGTGCGGGAGCACCTTTAAGGCGGAAGAAGTGCGGCCCAGAGCTTCGGTGGATGTTGCTTCTACCTGTTATCGCAGCAGAAGCACCATGCAGTCGAGCGCTGTTGGAGCTATTAAACTCACTGGCGCCTGCGGCCAGCGTACCAGGAACTGTGACAGTCAGGGATACAAAGAGCATTACCAGGGCCGACAAGCACAAAAACCAGCGTAGGCTGCCACGAAGATGAATAGCTTGAAAGAACTTTTCAAAGAACATAATGTCTCTCCTTGCAGGGAATAACCTGCCTCAATCAACAATTGGCACTCAGAAGCCACATGGTTTGTCCATAGCGTTTCTACAGAATTTTTAGAAAAGATTGCCAACTAGTAATGCAGACATGCTGTTCAAATTTTCAGAGAATAGACGTGATAAGAAACCGTTTTTTGTGAATGAGATAGAAGGCGTCCAGGGGGAATTCTCCCCAAAAAGTACGAGCGACTACTCTTCTGCCATGATTGTATTTCATCTTCTCACCCTCAACCTCTTGCCAACACTACAATAAAATCTTAAATAATCTTGAAGTACTTTTAAGTATTGCAAATTACGGTAAAATCATCTATACTAATCTTAGTTAGATCGTAGTTCGCTACTTTATTAGAGAGGATATTATGGAACGCCTACTGACAACAGAAGAAGTCGCTGATCTGCTACGGATCGAGCCGGTAACTGTGAGGCGTCTGGTGACACGAGGTGAATTGATCGGATATCGTATTGCTGGAGAGTATCGTTTTGCCCCAGAGGATGTAGAGAAGTTTGTGCAGGGCCAGCGCGTCACTGTGAATATCAGGCCAGGGCCAGATCATCCATTTGCCAAATTCACTGAACGCGCACGCAAAGTACTGACGCTGGCGAATGAGGAAGCGCACCGCTATAATCACGATGGTATTGGAACAGAACACGTATTGCTGGCCCTCATGGAAGAAGGTGAGGGTGTCGCGGCCAGGGCGCTCAATCTTTTAAAGCTCCGGCAGGATGAGGTGCGGGATCAGATTGAAATGTTGCACCCAGCGGGAGAGCACGCAATCGAGGATGCACAGATTGGGATGACACAGCATGGGAAGGCAAGTATTGAGCTGGCGGTCCAGGAGGCACTACTGCTCAAGCATCATTACATTGGTACAGAACACCTGCTGCTAGGTCTGATTCGCGAACAAGAAGATATTACAGATCAGATCTTCCGAAGATCAGGGGTAACGCTTGAAAAGACACGCACCCTCATCAAGCAAATCCTGGCAGGGGAAACGGCGACTGTGTCTGAGCCGAAACGACAGGCAGAGTCATAGTGCAAGACCAGGCGATAGCCTTTTATGGTATGCCTCACTCCTGGTCATAACCAATTTTCCAGCGAAATCGTGTTTTGGAAATACCTTGCGCGGCATATGTGTTATACTATAAGAGTGACGTCAGATGTTGTTGTATCGTGTATGTGGGAGAACGTTTCCACCGACAGCAATTGGTTTGTAGACGTCGATGTGGGAGCATCAGAACTTGAGACTCTATGTAGGTGGCTTGCCGTATGCAACGACAAGCGAAGATCTTGCCGATATTTTTTCGCATATCGGTCAGGTCGTTTCGGCAACTGTAATTACCGATCGTGATTCGGGACGCAGCAAAGGTTTTGGTTTTGTAGAGATGAGTAACGATCAGGAGTCACGTGACGCCATTGATCAGTTAAACGGTTCGCGCGTCGGAGACCGCACGATCATCGTGAATGAAGCACGCGAGCGACAACAATTTGGCGGAGGCAATCGCTATCAAAGCCGAGACCGGCGTTCAGGCCCTCGCGACAGGGACGGATACCGGGACCGGCGCTACTAGTCTGCACTACTTCAATTCATTTTGATTGAGCAGATGAAAAAAAGGAAGCCAGCAACGTTGCTGGCTTCTTTATTCGATTGCCCGTTTTTGCCCTTGACAGCACATCTTATTAAATGTTAGTATTTGAGCGAGCATAATAGATACTTTAAAGAAGACAGGATGAATCACATGTTACACATGTTCAATGGCGGACCAAATCTCGCAGTCTGCTTACCCGCGTAGGCGATCACGCCGGGCTTACGCGGTAGGAAATGGCGCTACTTGATGCACCTGCTCACTTACCAGCTATGAAGTGAGTAGCTTTGTTTTACTGCTATTCGCATCTCCAGAGTTGCTTTCTTTCCTCCCTCGATTCTCTCCTGGCGTATGTCGCCGGGCATCGTTTTCTCGTTGCACCAAACCCAGCAACAGTACATGTCGCCCGCTACACCCGCGCCTTGCACGAGAACATGCCCCCAGTCGCCCGGATATCCTACAAGGTATCTCCAGGCATTTCTTTATTCAATCTCACTCACTTTTATCGCTTCGCAGTCCGCACTGTGAAAACTGAGATACATGAGGTACATCAGACACAATCGAATACCCGGCAAACTGATAAGGCAAGCAAAGAGTCTGATGGCTATAGGAAAGAGCAAACGAACATGTTACAGGTCAATCACATACATCTTTCATACGGCCCGCACCTGGTGCTGGACGATGTTTCATTTACTGTAGCGCCAGGGGAAAAAGCAGGCTTAATCGGCGTGAACGGCGCGGGCAAAAGCTCGCTACTCAAAATCATCGCGGGACTACAAGAGCCCGACAGCGGACATGTGATGTTGCCGCGCAGTCATGGCTACCTGTCACAGGATGTGGCCCATGAAACATCCGTCGCCGACGGTATCACCGTGCGCGATTACATCTTCGAAAGTACCGGTCTTGATGCGGCCATTCGTTCCTACGAAGAGGCATCAAATCGGCTTTCAGAGTCAGGTAATGGAGATATATCCCTGCTCTTGAAGCGCTTTGAGCAGGCACAGAGTTCGCTTGAGCGGCTGGGCTATTATAATGCCGATGCCCGTGCAGAGCAGCTGGTTGCCGGATTGAATCTCGGCGGCGTTACACTGGATCGTCTGGTATCCACGCTCAGTGGTGGGCAGAAGACGAAGCTTACGCTGGCGCGATTACTCTTCCAGGCTCCCGACCTCCTGCTGCTAGATGAGCCGACGAACTTTCTCGACGTGCAGGCCACGGCATGGTTGATGGAGTTTCTGGAAAGCTACCGGGGCGCGATTCTGATCATCTCGCATGACCTGGATTTGCTTGATCATAGTATCAATAAGATCCTGCGTCTTAACGAGTTCACACACAAACTCGAAGAATATCGCGGCACCTACTCCAGCTATCTCAAGCAAACCGGAGATGCGCTCGCCTTGATGGAACGCACGAGGGCACAGCAGGAGCGTGAAATAGCGCGCCTGCGCAAGACTTCGCAGAAACTTCGCAGCTATGGCGCAACACGCGTAAGCCAGCGTATCGCCGTCGATAAGCGAATCGCCACGCTTGAGGCAAGCAAGCCTGTGTTGCCTCAGACCAGTCGCCGCATGAAGATCGATTTTCCCATGCGCCAGCCGAGCGGGCAGATAGTCCTGCAAGCCAAAAAGCTTACCAAGAGCTATGGGACGAAGCAGATCTTCCGTAACATCAGCTTCCAGATCGAACGCGGGCAGCGCCTGGTCGTGATCGGCCTGAACGGCGCCGGCAAAACGACTCTGCTGCGCACCCTGCTGGGCATGACTGCGCTCAATGCCGGCACTGTAACCATCGGTGATCGCGTGCGCACCGGCTATTATGCTCAGGAGAACGAGGGCCTCGATTACACCAACACTGTGCTGAACGAGGCCAGAGCCATACTCCCCGATGATAGCAAACGGGTGCGTGGAGTACTGGGCCGTTTCATGTTCAGCGGCGACCGCGTATTCCAGCAGATTGGCACGCTGAGTGGCGGCGAAAAGACACGCCTGGCGCTTGCTAAGATGGTTCTCGATGGCCCGAACTTACTCGTCCTCGACGAGCCAACAACGCACCTGGATGTACTTTCGCGCAACATCATCGGCGAGGCGCTTGGCAACTACAACGGCACCATCATCGCCGTCACGCACGATGTCGAATTTGTACGCTACCTGCAGCCTGATACCTTGCTGCTGATGCCCGAAGGACGCATAATTCCTTATACGAGCGAACATGATGAGTTGCTGAAACAGGCTTGATCTGCTCTTGACTTTTCAGCAACACTCATGTACCCTTGTATCAATCAAACTCTTAGGAGACAAAAGTGATAACCTTCATCTAATCACATACCAATATTGTGGAATGCACCTGATTACAGCAAGATACCGCCAAAGTGGTATTTTATGTATTGCTTTTCGCACTGGTATTGTTTGAAGATGAAGGTTTTTTTGCTATGGCAAATGAGAGTCGCAGGCTCCAGGTCTACACTTGAGATAATACCCTGCAAGACACAGCATTGAAACTCCATACCCAGACCATTCAAGCAAGTCCTTTCACCGATGCCGCTCCAGGTGCTTTCCCTCAAACAAATTTCGCTTTCCATCTATCCTCATAAGGAAGGAATTTTCTATGGCAGAACAAAATATCGTCAATACTAATACAGATAAACCATTGAGCGGCCTGCTCTCAGCCGCGCCTGAACGGGCTATTCTCGTAGGCGTAGACATGCCGGGCGCGGACTGGTCGGTTGAGGAATCGCTTGACGAATTGGAGCAACTGGCAACAACTGCCGGCGTTACATGCGTTGAGCGCGTCATGCAGCGCCTGGATCGCCCACATCCCGGTACTCTGCTCGGCAGCGGCAAAGTGCAGGAAATAGCCGACCTGGTCCGCTATCACAACTGCGATGCGGTTATCTTTGACCTGGAATTGACGCCCGGGCAGCATCGCAACCTGGAGCGAGAACTGGAAACGCAGGTAATTGACCGCACGGCACTCATCCTGATCATTTTTGGTCAGCGCGCCCGCACACGCGAAGGACGGCTGCAGGTCGAACTCGCCCAGATCGAATACGACCTGCCACGGCTTGCCCGCCAATGGTCGCACCTCTCGCGCCAGAAAGGCAGCGTGCAGCAGCGCGGCGAGGGTGAAAAACAGATCGAAATCGACCGGCGCTTGCTGCGGCGACAAAAATCCCATATCGAGGAAGAACTCGAACACGTGCGCACCCATCGCCAATTGCACCGCGCTAAACGTAAGAATACCGGGGCACCCGTCGTAGCGCTCGTCGGCTACACCAACGCGGGCAAATCCACGCTGCTCAACCGCCTCGCGGGCGCGCATGGCCTGGCAGAAGACAAACTCTTCGCTACACTTGATCCTATGACGCGTCGTGTCCGTCTCAATGGAGGCCAGGAGATTTTGCTGACCGATACGGTGGGCTTCGTGCAGCGCCTGCCAACGACGCTCGTAGCAGCATTTCGCGCTACGCTGGAGGAAGTGGCCGAATCCGACCTGCTCGTGCATGTGGTGGATGCCTCAAGCCCTTCCATGCAGCGGCAGGTAGAGGCGGTCGAACACGTCCTCGAGGAGATCGGAGCGGCAAGCTGCCCCATTATCATCGCGCTGAATAAAGCGGATTTGCTGCCCAGTGACGACAGGATAAAACTCGCAGGCATGGCCGCAAACTTGCCCTCGGTGCAGGTATCCGCACTCGCTGGAACGGGCATCGATGAACTACTACACGCTATCAGCGACAATTTGATTGCGCAATTCGTTGCCCTCGACGTGCTTATCCCATACAACCGTGGCGACCTTGTAGCACAATTTCACCAATTCGGCACGATTGAGTTCGAGAGCTATGAGCAGGACGGCACCCATCTATACGGGCACATGCCAAAGAATCATAGTGGGCCATACATGGCATTCCAGCAGGTAAAAGCAACGGCTAAAAAGAGGCGCAGGGCTTGACATCTCTTATCTTGTAAGGTAATATATTCAAGGAGAGTATACCCAGGTTGAATATATTCATCTTGAAAAGAGAAAACAATGCGACCAGCAACATCTGATCCTGAAAAAATGCTCCCGCTGACTCCAGCAGTCTTCCATATCCTGCTGGCCCTGGCCGATGGCGAGCGGCATGGCTACAGCATCATGCAAGAAATTGCCGCCCAGACACACGGAAAACTACGGATTGGGCCAACGACACTCTATCGATCGATCAAGCACATGCTAGAAGTTGGCCTGATTGTCGAGTCGGATGAGCGGCCCGATCCAACTCTAGACGACGAGCGCCGCCGCTATTACCGTCTTACCGACCTGGGCAGGCGCGCGACGGTGGCAGAGATGCAGCGCCTGGAGCAATCCCTTGCTATCGCACATAGCAAAACATTGCTGAGAAATATGACCGCCGCATCGCCAGAGCAAGGAGCATGAGTATGTCAACAGGAAAATCATCCAGGCCCCGGATTATTGCACTCTCCCTGTTTCTCTACCGCTGCTTGCTGAAGCTGGCGCCCGGCACGTTCCGCCGTGATTATATGCAACCGGCGATACAAGATTTTCATAGGGTTTGCGCTGATACCTGCCGGGCAGATGGCGTCGCCGGCGTCCTCGCACTCTGGCCATTGTTATTTGGAGAAACAGTGTCGGGCATATTTGCCGAACATCTGAACGAAATCTTCGGGAGGAATCGGCCAATGCTTCCGACCATGCGCCGCTCGATGATCGTGGCTTTCTCGGCTTTTGTGCTTTTCATGCTGGCCTACACCGCTCTGGGGCATACTGCCGATCCCAGCGCTCCGTTCGATGCCCTTGGGCGTATCTATCCGCAAATAGGCATCGCTCACAGTATCCTGGCATACAGTGGGGATATCGCGCTGCTGGCGATTCTGATCGGTGGATTGCCGATCTTATTCGCAGCCGTGAGACATGCTCTTCCTGGTGGATTGCGCAACGTGCTGGGACTGTTTGTGATAGGCCGGAAAAGGGCTTTATTACTATTAGAGGTCGCATTGGCTATCACTATTTGTTTCCTTGTTTATCTTCTGGGAACGCAATACCTTTTCGGCCCTCCTGCATGCACTTCCACTAATGGATGCATTTCAGGACAACCTGCATTGTTGGTAGCCCTCAGCTTTGTCGCTATTATCCTGGCGATAACAGTTATTGTCTTCGTAATCCTGGTATTCACCGCTTCACTTTCTCTAGCTGTGCTGCGCAGTGAGTTCAGCGAACAGCAACTCCGCTTTTCGCTCATACCCATTGGCGTACTGACTATCGTAATGGGTGTCGGAACAGTGGCCGCGACTACCTGGCTCATCAGCTTATGGATACTGGCGCCGCAGTTCGCGGCAAGCGGGTCAGGTCTGGGTTATGGACAGACGGCGTGGGCCATTGCTATGATAGCAGCAATGGCTCTAGCAACAGTTGTAACAATAGGGGCATTCGGAAGCGGCCTGAGATCATGTAGAACCACAGCAGTATGAAAGGAATCATATTTGGGAACGACAACAGTAGAGATTCTCGTTATCGGTGGCGGCGTCATCGGCAGTTCCATCGCCTATCACCTGGCGCGACAGGGACGCCAGGTACTTGTTGTCGAACGCTCGCGGGTCGCCAGCAGACCGGCAGCTTCCTGGGCCAGCGCCGGAGGTGTACGAAGGCAGGGAAGGCACATTGCGGAAGCGCGGCTCGCAATTGAAGCAATCGCCCGCTGGCCTACGCTTGAACAGGAACTCGATGCGGACTTGCGCTATCGCCAGGGAGGAAACCTCTTGCTGGCCGAAAGCGACACCGAAGCCGATCAGCTCGTTCATTTCGTTCGCCACCAGCACGAAATCGGCTTCAGCGACGTACAACTGCTCGACCGCCAGCAGGTGCATGATCTCGTGCCAGGGCTGCACGCAGGAGTCACTGCCGGCAGTTTTAGCCCCGCCGACGGACAGGCAGACCCACCCCGCACTACACAGGCATTTGCCACAGCAGCGATGCGGCTTGGAGCAACCTGCTGGGAAGAAACACCTTGTTTCGGCCTACTGACGCAAGGCGAAAAGGTCACCGGAGCCTTGACCACGCGAGGTGAGGTACAGGCCGGACAGATCGTGCTTGCTGCAGGAACGTGGAGTGATGAAATCGCCGCGGCTACCCGTATCCGGCTGCCCATTCGCACTCGCGCATTGCAGATGGTGCTTTCGACTCCCGCGGACGCAATTACCGTGCAGCCCGTGTTGAGCGCCGTCAATCGTTCTCTCTCCCTTAAACAACTTTTCGATGGCGCATTTTTCCTGGGAGGAGGGTGGCTCGGCGAACCCATTGCCAACCGCACCGATTACCAGCTACGTCCTGCCAGTATCGAGGGCAACTGGAAAACCGCCTGCGAGCTACTGCCAGAAGTAGGCCGCCAGCAGATTGCCAACGCCTGGTGCGGCCTGGAAGCGCAAAGCATCGATGGCATTCCGTTTCTCGGCCCCATGCCAGGAATAGATGGTCTCACCTTAGCTCTAGGTTTTTCCGGGCATGGATTCGCGCTTGCTCCCGCTGTCGGGCGCGCCATTGCCGATCAGCTCGCAGGTCTTTCAACTCCGGAATTAGATGGTCTCAGCCCAGATCGGATCGCAACGTTTCAAGCTGATCAGGTCGAGGCATTCATTCATCAAATGGACGAGAGAGATTCATTGGAGTGAGATCAAGTTCTAGCCCTCGCAAAAATCGGGATATTTTAGATGTTACGCTTTCTGGCACCGAATCCAGATAGGCGAAATACTCTCTATCGGGAGATCAAACAGGCCAGGTTGTTCGTCGGTGCGGAAAAGCTGCGCAAAATCCCCGGCAGTATAGGCTTTCTTCAGGCGCGAGGCATAGGAAGTCACCAGCACGCGCAGATAGTGTTCGACATCGTAATCACGACGATTCTGGACATCAGCAGCAAGAGTTGGGTGCTCTCGTTCCTTCGCGGCATCTGCGTTTGCATCAACTTCTTCAGCATTGTCCTCGCCAAAGGAGATAGCCTCAGTCTCATCGGGTATCCACACGGAAACACCACCGGATGCGCGATAAAAGCGCACGCGCTCCCCAGGCGCCCATTTTGTGCGCCCGGCGGCTAACAGCGCCTCGTAAGCCTGCTCCATATGCCCCGTTCGCGTAGCCTCATACGTTTCAGGAGACTTGGAGAGACGCACGCTGGCCGCAACATCCGCAGCCGTAAATTTCCGCTGCCGCAGCGCTCTAACGGTCTCCAAAAACGCATTTCGCGCGCCCACTACATCGCCCGTCATAGTGCAGAACAATGCCTGGTGCAGGAAGCGCTCGCCGAAGCGTTCCGCGCGGCTGGAACGCAGCGCGACTCCATGCACAATCAGCTGGCCGTCGTAGGTGAGCAGAGCATAATTCTTGACCTCGTGGCTGAACATAGCGCGGTAACGCCCCTCGTACTCCAGGCGAATACCGGCAGGCAGTCCGGCTCCGATTTCCGCCACAAGCTGCCTCTCCTGCTGTTCCGTCCAATCCATCGGAACCGCGAAATAGACACCATCGGTATCAGCCTCGATCAATGCCATGCCGCGCTGGCGCAGGGCATCGAGTACCTGTGATAGCACCTCGCGCCCGCGCCTCGTCACCTCATCTGCCGCGTGAATATCGGCGAAGAGCGCCATCGAACCGGCCCCCATGTAGCCATAGGCAGCGTTGATCAAGATTTTCATCGCCGCTTGCGTCGCATCGTGCATATTGGCTTCCAGCGAGCCGGGAATAGCCGCCCGCGCCGCCGCTTTATGCTCCAGGCGTAAATCCGTCAATCGATCAAGTATACCAAGCAGAACGCCCAGCCGATCACCGGATGGTCCGATACGAAATGAACGCATCAGAGATGGATAGAGGGACGCCACGTCGGCTTTGACCACGTGCTCAGCTATCCCCGTCGCGAAGAGGTAGACAGCTCCCCCTTCATGCGACCCATGCGTGGAGTCCGCCTCTGCTTTCTGCCGCGGTAAGGCCATACCTGCGCGGAGATAGGCCCGCACAAGCACCGGTTCGAGAATCCCCATCGCCGGTCCCGCCGATGCTAATCGTTCATAGCGGCGCGGTGCCATTCCCGCCAGGGCAAATGACGCCCCCAGCAGGCGACGAGAAAGACCATCCACTTCCCGCACGTCGTCGAGCGCATAGCGGCGCACCATCTCCGAATCTCTACGATAGGTCTCGAAAATCGCCGCGCCTTCAAGGTATACACGATCTTCTCCTGCTATATGAAAATAACGGGCAACATCTTTCAGGCCGTAGCTTGGCAGGTCGCGCACCACGAAATCATAGCGGCGTACTGCATCCAGCGTATCGATCAATTCTCGTCCCGCTACACTATAGCGGACACGGCGACGAGCTTCCGGCCCGATAGCCAGCGTTTCATAACGCCGTTCCATCTGCTCCGGGCCACCACTGCGTCCCAGCCGCAGTGGTATACCCAACGCCTCGGCACGGTACTCCAGGAATTGCAGGTCAAAAGAGAAAAGGTTATGATTTTCGATAATATCGGGGTCGCGCTCGCGCACAAGCTGGCAGAGCGCCAGGATCATCTTCGCCTCGTCCTCAGCGCGTGGTGCCTCAAGCGCCGTCGCAAAGCCGCGGCTATCACGAATGGCAATCAGGAAAATACGCCCGCGGTGTGGATCAAGTGAAGTTGTTTCCAGGTCGAATTGCAAACGATGCAGGTCTTCATAATTCAGCCCGCGAAAATAGACGCGCCCGGTCTGCATCAAGTACTGTTCAACAGGCCCGACCTGATAGTAGGTATCCGCAAGGTCGTTGACGCTATTCACACGGCGCTCAAGACGCCGCGATGCGCCTTTGAGCAGCTCCCGTTCAAGAAAGCGCCCATCCCGCGCGCTGATAAGATAGCGATACGAGCCATCTGCCCCATCCAGGACACAATAGCTGATGAGTGAGGTATCGGCCCTCCAATCTGCACCAGAGAGGGTCAAGGTAGTCCCAAGGTGTGCAAGGTCGTCTAGAGAGGTTGCAAACAGCCAGGGGCGGAAGGTTTCCCGGAAACGCACGATGCGCTCGCCCTCGCGCCTCCAGACAATCGCACGCCCTTCGCGACCGGCCCAGACGGAAACGATACCGGGCAGAGGGTCCCAACCGAAGAGATACTCATCCTCGGAAAGGATTTCGAGATTATCAGAAACTGGACGAGGGATTGCCAACATGCTTCTCCTGGTAGAACTGTACGTTACGAACGTTCTTTCCAACTAAGCATAACATGAAGAACAGCTTGATAGCAAGGAATGCCAGAGTGCATAATGCATTTATGATAGGCCAGAAGATTGAAAGGGGATGTTATGGCCAAAGCGATGTCCATACAGGCAACCTATCAAACAGGAATGCAGTTTGACGTTACTTCTGGTTCCGGCCACCATGTCATAGTGGATAACGTCATCTTGCCGGGTGACCAGCATGTTGGCTTCAGCCCGATGGAAATGCTGCTGGTGGCGCTCGCGGGCTGCACCGGCATCAACGTGATCTCAATCCTGCAAAAGAAACAACAACAGGTCACCGCCTACGAAATGCGCGTCAATGGTATTTTGACCGAGCAGTTTCCCAAAATATTTGTAGAAATCAGCGTCGAGCATTTCATCACCGGGCCTCATGTAAAACCGGAGGCGGTAGCGCGGGCCATCGAACTTTCAGAAACGCGCTACTGTGGTGTCAGCATCATGCTCAGCAAAACGGCCAAAATCAACCACACGTTCCAGATCAGAGAGATTGCGCAGCAGTCGAATTTGCCGGGTGGCCAGTAGAGGCCACCCTTTCTCAACTATGCTGTCTCGTCGACGGTCTCAAAGCGCTCAGCCGTATATTGCAGGTGGCGGCCAAGCTCCTCGCCTTGCTGTGATAGGCGAACCGCGAGCGAGCGCCATTCCTGAAACAATTCCTCAAAACGCTGGCGGCTGATCCCCTGCCAGTCGCTCTCAAGCTGGGCAATACCGCCATGGATTTGCGGCATAATTTGATTCTGGATTTGCTCATCGAGCTGCACGAAGATTTGACCGAGATGGCGCATCACATCGGTATTTACATGAATATTTGACATTGCGTACCGTACTCCTTTCCCTGTAGGAAAAACAGAATTTGTCTTGACTCGATCCACATGCTTCAACAACGCCCGGCAAACAAACATATCTCAACGTATGTCGTCGTATCTTCTGTGTTTGCCTGCTTATATGCAATATAATTGTCCGCTCAATTTGCTTATGCACACATACTTATATGCTTATACATCCGGGCCAGGCAAAAGCCTCAGCAACCTCTTGACACAAGCCATAAAGGCAGGTATGCTTGTAGTAGATAATAATGACCAATCGCCCAATTTAAAAACCTGCATAAGCCGGGGAGAGAGAGTATATGCCAAAAATTGTAGACCAGCAGACACGCGAAGCGACTCGCAAACGCATCATTCGTGAGGCCGCAGCAGAATTTGCTCGCCTGGGATTTGAACAGGCCAATATCAACACTATCGCTGAGCAGGCAGGCATTGGCAAGGGAACCATCTACCTGTACTTCGAGAACAAACGCGACCTCTTTCTCGCCATGCTGCGCCAGATCGCGCACTCGCACCTGGCCTCAATTCGCGCAGCTCTTGCCGGTGACGGAAATCTCCATGCACGCCTGAAACGTCTTTTCCTGGCTTTCGTGCAGCTCGCCAATGAGGATGCCGATAGCTTCAATGTCCATATGAGTACTTTATATGGTGTTAACCGCGCTTTTAAAGCTGAAGCAACAAAGCTCCTGCGCGACTATATCGCCGTCATCGCCCTGACACTCGAAGAGAGCAGGATACGTGGTGAAATTGAATCTACTGATATAGAGGCTACCGCATTGATGGTATTAACATTGACCGAGTCATATGTACTTTCTGCTAATGCGCTGGGCCAATCATTGCACGAAATGACGCAACAGGCGAATCGTGTTGCCGATATGATCCTGCACGGGATTGGAGTATCCTCTCCCTGAGGCAAGCGGCGATATTTTTTTAACCCTTTTTATGACCGACCGCCCACTCATTTATGGATGTGCTAGTAGCAAAGAAGAATGGAGTAAAGACTTGAGGGGAGAGACTATGATTTATTCAGCAATCATCACTTTTTTCCGGCGGCTCTTTCACCTGCGACGCACGGCCCGCAGCTTCGAGAGCCCGCGCTATCTGCTCAAATGGCTGCTGCTCAGTACCCTGATCGGTTTAGTTGCCGGGCTGGGTGCTATCGCTTTCTTCGCATCAATCCACTTCACCACCCAGGTCCTCTTAGGGAACATTGTGGGGTATCTCCCGCCGAATCCTGCCGGTGAGGGAACCATGACCGCGATACCATTCTGGTCGGCTGCTCGTCCCTGGCTGCTGCCGGTTATCACTACCGCCGGTGGTTTAGTGGCGGGCATCATCGTATTCACCCTGGCGCCGGAAGCGGAAGGACACGGTACCGATGCCGCCATAGCTGCATTTCACCAGGGCAAGCCTATCCGCGCTCGTATCCCCTTGATCAAGCTGGTTGCCTCAGCCATCACTATTGGTTCCGGCGGGTCGGCGGGTCGCGAGGGTCCATCGGCACAAATCAGCGCCGGGTTCGGTTCGCTCTTAGGCACCTGGTTACACCTTGATTCACAGGATCGTCGCCTGGCGATTGCCACAGGCATTGGCTCCGGCATTGGCGCCATCTTCCGCGCCCCACTTGGTGGTGCTGTGCTCGCCGCTGAAATTCTCTATAAGCATGACCTGGAGATCGAAGCAATTATCCCTGCGCTTATGGCAGCCATCGTAGGATACAGCGTCTTCGGTCTCTGGTCGGGCTGGAATCCTATCTTCGGAACACAGGGCAACCTGGCATTTACCTCGCCCCCGCAATTGCTCTACTACGTTGTGCTCGGGCTGATCTGCGGGCTGGTTGGAGTTTTGTACGCGCGAGGCTTCTATGGCATCACGCATTTCTTTCATAAGATTCCTTTGCCCAACTGGATCAAACCGGCTATCGGCGGACTCTGCGTGGGGTTGATTGGACTGGTCATTCCACAGGCCCTGGGTATGGGATATGGATGGGTAAATATCAGTATGGGGCCAGGCCTATTTAACATTCCTCTCTGGGTACTTCTGGCTTTGCCATTTGCCAAGATTATAACAACCGGCCTGTCAATCGGTTCCGGCGGTTCCGGCGGTATTTTTGGCCCCGGTATGGTAATCGGCGGCTTTCTGGGCGCAATGGTCTGGCGCGTTTCCTATCACCTGCTGCCGGGGCTTCCTGCGACCCCCGCTCCATTCGTCATTGTAGGTATGATGGCGCTTTTCGGTGGCATTGCCCACGCGCCGTTAGCGGTGATGCTGATGGTTGCCGAGATGACCGGCAACCTTTCCATGCTTGCCCCGGCTATGATTGCCGTTGGTATCTCCTCCATTATCGTCGGTGAAAACACCATCTACACCAGCCAGGTAGATACCCGCGCGGATTCGCCTGCTCACCGCTTGCAACTCTCTTTCCCCTTGCTTTCTACCCTGACAGTCAGGCAGGCGATGGTGAAGGCCGGGCTGATCTTCTCACCCACACAAACAGTGGCAGAGGCAGAGAAAATGCTGGAGGGCCGCGTGGAGAGTGGCGCGCCCGTCATTGGTCCGCTCGGAGGTCTGAAAGGCGTACTTACCGTTGCCGATATTCAACGCATACCCCTCAATGAGCGCGACCAATGTAAGGTCGCGGAAGCAATGAATAAAGGGGTGTTCGTTATTCATGCCGATGACACGCTTGACGCTGCACTGGAACAGCTTACCAGCCATCGCATCAGCTGGGCGCCCGTCGTCGATCTCGAAGTACATCCCGAGGGGCCGCATGTGATAGGAATCCTCTCGGCCAGCGACATCATGCGCGCATATCGCGAGACCCTGGCAAAATCCTCCCGCCGCATGCGCGGAGTGGTTGAAGGAACGGTAATGATCGAGGTGAAAATCGAACCAGGTATGCGCATCGCCGACCGCCCGCTGCGCGAGGCGCATCTTCCGATTGAAAGCCTCGTCGTCTCGATTCGCAGGCAGGACGAACTGATTTTCCCCCGTGGCAGTGCCGTCATTAAACCCGGCGATGTGGTTACCTTCCTTGTCAGTCCGGCAGGAGAAGAGCGTTTGCAGCAATACCTCGCGGAAAGAGAAAAACTGGCAGCAGCCGTCCAGCGGGAGCCAACCACAAGCAAAACGGCATAGCTACATGCCTGAAGGAGCGGTAGAGATGTAAAGCATTTCAAGCTCTGCCACTCTTTTTCAGATCTTTTCTAAATCGATCAAAGACGGAGACTCTGCCAGGGGCCGATTGACACCGGCATTCATTTTCTGACATAATAACTGTGGTGATGCCGTCTGAACGAAAGGCGTCAGAAACTTTGCTCAAGGAGCAGTCCCGGTTATGCAACAAATGCCTGCAAAAGAAGAAATGGAGCGCGACTACCACGCCGGTTATGCACGCGTTATGTGGTTCGCCGAACAGGCCCGCTTACGCGGCTGGCGCTTAACCGACCGGCAGCTGATTCATGAAATCATCCAGCGTGAACGAGCCGCCCAGATTCGCGAGAAAAGTTCTTTACCCGTTGTCGGCCCAGGCATACGCTCGGCTGCTTATAATCGCGGCCAGGCCGACGCCTTGCGCGCTATTCTACGAGAGCAGCGCGAGAAACGCTGATCATTTGCTCTCACATTTCCTGATCACAGCAGGCCTATCTTCCTGTTAGCTGCATTCCTACTCGTTTCCCCTCTTTCTGCTGCTATCTCTATATTTGTATAAAATTCATTGATAAATTGTCGCGCTTAATTGCATGTTTATTTTTGTGAAACTCATGTGTTATTTACACAAGATTTTCTACTGAATTTTGATTGTTCAGTTGACAATTTATCAAATATATTTTATAAATCAGAATGGCACGGGGAAAACGAGGAAGGGGTACTTCCTCGCAGAACAAAAGTTGATAAGGGGGGAACGAACCATGAAAACTGTAATGAGATTCACACTTCTACTCGTCTCCGTATTTTTGTTGATGCTGACAGCAGTAACATCTCCAGTTCTTGCTTCCAGCAAAGTTACGTCTAGTAGTGGCGTATTGCCCGCAGTGGCACATGGATCGGCTTACGCGGGATATTTGAAGGTCCCAAAGGGCGGGCATATAGCAAGTGTAGGGCCGCTCTTCCCTGTAGGCCTGGGATGTAATACATCATCGAAGACCGTCAGTGCCACGGCGGGTTCTTTATCGCTAAGTGGGTTCGCCACATCCGGCTCGCTCGTCGATAAAGTCACGACAAACTATTCGATGTCAACAGTCAGCGTTCAGGCAAGCTCTGATGTGCAAAATGTCAATGTGCTTTCGGGTCTGATTAGCGCTGACGAAGTAGACGCTGTCGCAGCGAGCACAGCTACAAGCTCAAGCGCTTCGAGCTCGAACAATTCAACCTTTACGAACCTGGTGGTTCTGGGCAATCACATTAACGGCACTCCTGCTCCCAATACAAAGATCACACTTCCCGGTTTAGGTTACGTCATTTTGAACGAGCAGGTTGGTCCTGTGAATCACCATACCCAGACGCACATCTCGGTAACAGCTATCGACGTAGTTGTGACTACAACTAATGGCTTCAATCTACCCATCGGCACCCACATTCTCATCGCGCATGCTGAAAGTGGTATTACGGTTCTCAGTTTCCCGGCAATCGTTGGTGCCAGGGCTTACGGCCTGCTTACCTACGACAAGATCGACAGAAATTTTGTCAAGAGCGGGCCTTTTGCGAACGTATCGATTGGTTGCTCTGGCGGTAACAAGACGAACAGCGTGGCGAGCGTCACGGTGCCGGTCATAGGAAGTACCGGAACAATCACGGATACCGCGTTCGGAAAAATCCAACCCGCAGGGGGGAACGCCAACAGCTCATCTACAGTCGAGCAACTGGACCTGCTCAGTGGCCTCATCTCGGCTGACACCGTTATGAGCAGCACAAAGACGGCTTTTAGCACTTCGGGATCTGCCTCTGCCACCACCAGCCTGGTTAACGCGGTGGTAAACGGTGTACCGATTTCAGCTAATCCGGCACCCAATACGAGGATTGATATCGCAGGACTTGGCTACGTTATCGTGAACGAGCAAACGCTCAAAGTCACATCATCGCGTGCCTCTGCCTCGGTGAACGCCTTCGATGTTGTTGTCACCGCAAACAACTCGTATGGCCTTCCCATAGGAGTACACATCATCATTGCGCATGCCGACTCTCACGTGAACACCTTCTAATCGTGAATCACCATTCGTGGTGAGTAGTAATCCTCTGTGCGAGCTATAAGACGAACGCCGGACATGTTTAGATTGCCTGGCGTTCGTACTTCGTGGCATACCGATTCTCCATCTTGAATGTTTAGGAAAGAAGTAATCAGTAGTTAATCATTTCTTCCCTCTACGTCCAGGTATATACCTGCATCAAACTCAAACCTGGAAATACTTCATGGACGGGTTATGGCTAGAATAGTAACGATCATCAATTTCAAGGGTGGTGTTGGGAAAACAACCACGGCAGTTGAACTATCTGTCTCTCTGACAAAATACTTTGGACGCAGAACGCTGCTCGTCGATCTCGACCCGCAGGCCAGCGCCACCTTCTATGTGATGGAGCAGGAACGTTGGAAACAGTGGAAAGACAGCAACGGCACCACTTATAACATCTTCGAGCAAAGCAACAGGCGCTTCTCCATTCGCAATGCCATCGTTCCAGATGTCATCCAGGGGAAAGCGCCTATCTTCGGCTTCGACCTGCTGCCATCGCATCCCGATCTCGTCGACGTAGACCTGCGCCTGGCGGATTTCATCGGCTACAACGTCCTGCAGCGTCACCTTGATGATATTCGCGACGAGTACGATTACATTATCTGTGATTGTCCTCCGAATTTTAATCCGGTGACAAAGAATGCATTATGGGCCAGCGATGCCTATGTGGTTCCAACCGTGCCGGATTTCCTCTCAACCTACGGTATTGGCCTGTTACAGCGCTCGGTCAACAAACTCTTCGCTTCAGTACCACGTGGCGCAACATTCAGCGGCCCGGTACTTGGCGGCATCATACTGACTCGCATCAAGGCGAATACGCGGCTGCACACTGACTATTGCAACCAGGTCTATTACGAATATCCCGGCAAAGTGTTCAAGCATACGATCAGCGATAGTATCGTTGTTGCCGCTGCCGCCGACGGCCACCTGCCCATCAGCGCCCTCTACTCCACCAACGAGTACCAGGGGAAATTACAACGCCAATTCCAGGACGTTGCCGGAGAATTTATCTCGCGCATCCATCACTTCCACTCGCAAAGAATCCGGGAAGCCAGTCGATTTGAATAATACGTGAATATGAGGAGCCACTTATGAAAACGCGTCTCACCATCTCCGAGCTTGAACAGATGAAAACACACGAACTCGCCGATCTGCTTGCCAACGTCGTCCTCCTGCTCCGCCGTATGCCAGATGTCGAATGCGGGCAACTCACCCAGCATGTTGCACCACTCGAAGACTTCAGCCAGCCTGAACTTCCCCCACAATCCATAGCAGAGATGTCTTTTACCGAAAGCGAACTGAACAAGAAAAAAGTAGATGAGCTAAAAACGATTGCCAGGGGTATGAATCTTTCAACTGCCGGCAAAAAAGCTGACCTGCTGAAGAGGATACTGACAAGGGCGAGAGGCGGCAAGAGCGAGCAGTTCGCGATCCAGGATGTGTAGATAGATCAACAGGTTGAAAGTCTATAAAAACCATGATTCCTTCCGTCTCTTCCTATATCTTGCTACTGCGCCAGCACTACAATATAATGGCCTACGGAGGATACACTTTATGCATTGATCGGTAATTTGCTGCGCTTCCAAATCATAGTGCAGAGAGGAGTCGCACTTGCCAACAGAAGAGGTAATTCAGAACGCTGGCTCCGTCTGGTTCCTCACAGGCCCTCTGCGAGGCAACTCCTATCCCATGATGGGCCATAGCATCACCCTTGGCAGCGATCCAGGCAACGATATCGTCATCAGCAATGATCCCGCTATCGCGCCATTTCATGCCCGCCTGCTCCGCAAAAACGGAATCTGGCATATCGAAAAACACCCTCAAGCCAGCGCGCTCATCGTCAACAAAAGTCCTATCACTGCAAGCACTCTTGGCGATCATACCCTTGTGGAAATAGGCACAGATACATCCTTCCTCATCTCTCTTCATCGCCAGGAGCAAAAAGAACCATCTGATACGCTTACACTGCAAGCACCAACAGCACGCTCATTAAGGCCGGAAGCTAACGCGACTCAACTGGCAGTATCTCCCGGCACCAGGCTAGATGAGACGGAAATAGCGCCCCTCTCCTCTCTCGGCCTACCAACCATTGAAATCAGCAGCAATGCTTTCAGTAACAGGCAGGTCTACGTACTCGATAAACCGGTTACCAGTATCGGGAGGAGCAGCAGCAACGACATAGCCATACCCGCCCAGTGCGTCTCAGCTCAGCATATGCAAATTGTTCGCGAGGGCAACCAGTTCGTCCTGATCCATCCACATCAGGAGCGTGAGAAAACCCTCAACGGACTCCTCTATCAGGGCCGCAAAATCCGTGGCGATGAACACTTCCGAAAAGTGCTCACCCAGGGAGATATCTTCCGTATTGGCAACGAGAATGGCACTTTCGTCACCATTACCTATCATGACCGAAAAAGCGAGACAGAGGACGAATTGCCGCCGGTACGCCCGATCAGCCTGCGTAACGCGGAAGTAACCATTGGAAGACTCCCAGATAATGAAGTCGTGCTGGCGCATCCCCAGGTTTCCGCCCATCATGCGCGCCTGCTACGAGAGGGCGGAACCTACCGCATCATCGACCTGAATAGCACGAATCACATCTACGTCAACGGTCAACAGGCCACAAACCACCTGCTCAGAATGAGCGATGAAATTCGTATTGGCCCTTACCGGCTCATCTTCGAAGGCAACCAGCTCGCTCAGTACGACGAAAGTAATTTCATTCGCCTCGACGCACTCAACCTCAAAAAATATGGCCATAACCGCACGACCCTGCTCAACAACATCTCCCTCTCCATTGCGCCGCGTAAATTCGTCGCCATCGTTGGAGGTTCCGGCGCCGGAAAATCCACCCTGCTTGGCGCATTGAGCGGCCTGCGGCCGGCGGATGACGGCCAGGTGCTTTACAATGGACAGGATTATTACCGCAACCTCGCGGCTTTCAGCGCCCAGATCGGCTACGTCCCCCAGGATGATATCGTCCACCGTGACCTGACCGTTGAACGCGCGCTCTATTATGCGGCAAAGATGCGCCTGCCGAAAGACTTCACACACGAACAAATACAGCAGCGTATCGAAGAAGTACTGGAAGATGTAGAGATAGCGGAGAGGCGCAACCTGCTCATCAGAAAACTCTCGGGTGGCCAGCGCAAACGTGTTTCTATCGCCCTGGAATTACTGGCCAATCCCCCACTCTTTTTCCTCGACGAGCCCACCTCTGGTCTTGACCCCGGACTGGATCGGAAGATGATGTTCCTTTTGCGCAAGCTCGCCGATAAAGGACATACCATTATCCTGGTTACCCATGCCACGAGCAACATCAGTACCTGCGACTACGTCTGTTTTCTGGCCCAGGGTGGGCTTCTCGCTTACTTCGGGCCTCCCGACCAGGCAAAGATTTTCTTCAATAGAGATGATTTCGCGGAAATTTATAGCAATCTTGAAGCTACCGAAGAGAATAGAGACATCCCTGAAGAGGCCGAGCTGCACTTCCGCACCTCCAAAGATTATCAAACCTACGTGGCGCAACCTCTGCGCGATGTAAAAGAACCAACGGGCAAGGTCGCAATTTCAGCCCCAAAAAAGCCAAAAGCAACACAAGGAAAGCGTTCGAAACGCGGCAATCCCTGGAAGCAATTTATCCTGCTCAGCATGCGCCATGTTGAATTGCTCAAAAATAATGCCAGCAACCTCAGCATCCTGCTCCTGCAAGCTCCTCTGGTCGCGCTGCTGCTCATGCTCCTGGTTCGATTCGAAATCGGAGGCGGCATTCTCAGTCCTGGCAATATTGTCCAATGCCAGACGGAGATCATCACCTCCTCGGGTCCACTTGCGCTTCCTAATATCTCTACACTGCCTCCCACGGTAGATTGCAGTCAAATCGTCACGTTTCTCAATACCGATCCTGATGGTATGCAGTATGCCCAGGCACATGGCGGCACAAATCAGGCTCTGCAAAATTTTATCGTTCCCGCCGATAGTGGCGATGCGCAACGCGTCATCTTCCTCATCAGTTTCTTCGCCGTGCTGTTCGGTACCATCAATGGGACGCGTGAGATTGTGAAAGAGGCCGCGATTTATCAGCGCGAGCGGGCCGTCAATCTCGGCATCGTGCCCTACCTGCTTTCTAAAATAACAGTATTGGGTATACTGGCTCTGCTCCAAAGCGCTTCAATGCTCCTCATTTTGTATGCCTTTGAACCATTTTCGCAAAGCGTCTTCCTGCAACCATTCATAGAGACATATATCACACTCGCGCTTGCCGCAATAGCCGGAGTGATACTCGGATTGCTGATCTCGGCAGCTTCACCCAACGATGACACAGCGAATAGCCTGCTCCCCATCGTTATCATTCCACAGGTCATCTTTGCCGGCTCCATCATTCCACTGAAGGACTGGTTCACGCAGGGAATGGCCGCGCTTTTCCCATCGCGCTGGGCTTTGACGGCCCTCGGCACCTCGTTTGGCTTACATAGCGACAAGATCGACGGCGGCAAACTCTTTGGTAATGACCCTACCTATCACGGGACGCTGTATTCTATCTACACGCAGGCAGATGGAATACAGCGTATCGCACTCGCCTGGATCGCTCTTGCCGCCACCATCCTCGTTCTTACCGCCCTTACCGGCATATTCCTGAAACGAAAGGATGTGCGAGGATAATATCTTCCCTGTAGGGACAGTGCCTGTCCTCTTCGGAGCTGCCAACAAAAATGCTATAATGAGGCCACAAAAACATATGAGGAACGAAAAGCAACATGCAATCTGAAACATCTACACCATCGACCTACAAAGGGCCAACACCCGGCTCGCCCGAACACATACAGGCCATCCTGGCCGAACTGCACCGGCTCTATCCCGATGCCAGATGCAGTCTTAACTTTTCGAACCCGCTCGAATTGCTCATCGCTACGCAGCTTTCCGCGCAATGTACCGACGAGCGCGTTAATATGGTCACCACTGATCTCTTCCGTAAGTATTGCCACGTCGAAGATTACGCTCGCGTGAGCCAGGAAGAACTGGAGCAGGATATTCGCTCAACCGGCTTCTATCGCAATAAAGCCAGAAATATTCGCGCCGCCGCCCAACGCATCATCACCGACTTCGGAGGCGAGGTCCCTCGTACTATGGCCGAATTGCTCACCCTGCCCGGCGTCGCCCGCAAAACCGCTAACGTCGTCCTGGGCAACGCTTTTGGCATCGTCGAGGGAATCGTCGTCGATACGCATGTTGGTCGCCTCGTGCGGCGTTTCGGCTGGACCATCAACGAAGACCCCGTCAAAGTTGAACAGGACCTCATGAAGATTGTTCCTCGAGAGGACTGGTTGAACCTCTCGCACATGTTGATCTATCATGGGCGCGCCATCTGTCTCGCTCGCAAACCCCTCTGTGAGGAGTGCGCATTGAACGATCTCTGCCCCTCCGCCTTTATCGCCAAATCCGGCCTCGTTTATATGCCTGAATCTGGCCGGTAAGAAAAAAGGTCGTTCAGTCGCCCACCAGTTCGGCATGTGCTAGCTTCATATATATGCCCTGCTGTTCAGGCGGCAGCATTTCCGCAATGCGCGTCATAATATCATTTGTTAGCATCTGCAGGCCAACCTTGCGTGAAACGCCATCCGGCAGTCTCGGCACGAAAGGCTCGCCAACCTGTACCTGTACGCGCGGCAAGAAATGACGCAACGAACGCAGGACCGGGCGCGTCCCTATGTTCGCTACAGGCAGCACGGTTGCGCCAGAGCGAATAGCCAGCATCGCAGCACCCGCACGGGCGGGCATCATCCGCCCTCCTCGCTCAACCGCCCCTTCAGGAAATACAACGACAGCCCGCCCCTCCTTCAAATAGACCAGGCCCTTTTCCAGCGCAACACGGTCACTCTCGCCTCGATGTACCGGTATCTGGCCGGTCATGGAACAGAGCAGGCCAACCAGAGGCCAGCGAAAAAGTTCAGACTTGGCAAAAAACCAGACTCGCCTCGGAACCACAACACCCAACAGCATCGGATCGTACCAGCTTGGATGATTCGCAACGATCAGCAGCGCGCCATCCACCGGCACGCGCTCTCGACCATGTATCTCATAACGACAAGCGAAATGGGTCACCACCCAGATAAATCTACGCAAGAAACGATACAGCATTTCATATCCTTACACACAACGCGCCCATCAGAATTTCGGCGTCGAAACGGATCGCACAGAATGTCTCACCATCCATTTGCGCATTGACCGGCTTCTGGCTCTCAATATGCACCACCTTTGCCCGGCAACAGCCAATCTCCGGAACATGCTTCTCTTGATGTTGACCCTTCTGCACCACCGGCAACAACTGTAAAGCCCTCAGCAAAGATGTATATCTGATAAAACAGACATCAAAAAGACCATCCGTATGATCCGCGCTGGGATTGATGCGGAAACCGGCGCCGTATGTCGGCCCATTGGTTACTGCCAGCAAAACATATCGCCCCTCCTGCTTCTGACAGTCAGGCGCTTGTTCACCCCCATCAAGCGTGAAAGATAACCATGGACAGCGATGATATCCAAACAACAATTGTTTCAACGTCGAAATATAATATAGCCTCGATCCAGACATTAGAGGGTATTTCTTCAGGCGATTGGCCGCAACAGCAATATCGGCGTCCAGGCCCACGCTGAACGAATTGACAAAATATCGCTCGTTTACTCGCCCTGCATCCACGTCTACCGATTGGCCGTGAAAGGCTCGCTCTACTGCCTGAACCGGGTCTCGCGGCAAACGCAGCGTATTCCAGGCGAAATCATTGCCCGAACCTGCCGCCACAATCCCCAGCGGAACGCGCCTTCCGGCAGCGAGTATGCCATTGACGACCTCATGCACAGTACCATCACCACCAACCACGACAATGGGGCGATCCTTCCTGGCCGCTTCCAGAGCGAATTCCTTCGCCTGCCATGCTTGCGTCGTCTCCACATAATGGGCCCGTTCCTTTTGCGCGCGCTCCTGCACAATTGAACGATGATATTCCATTTTACCACGATTAGCGGCGGGATTAAGGATCACAACGGCATTCCGGGTTGATGGTGAAGCTGTCTCCATATCAGGTCTCCTTCCCTGGACATCGCATTTCTTAAAAATTGTATCACAGGGATGGGTGCTCAACAATTAGAATTTTATCGCTTTTTCCATTGAATTTTGCCAATCAACAAGCTATAGTTTGATGGGAAGAAAAATACCGGTATTGCTAAGCTCGAAGCGGCTTTACGACGTTCAGTGATAGAAGCCTGGCAGGTTATGGAAAATTTAGAAGCTTCACAACCCGTTTAAAGGACATAGTCATATGGATCATTTCCATTCTCACTATAAACAAGAGATATTTCAGCATGCTCCAGGGGTATCCCAACGGGAAAAACTGTTGCGCGTGCTCATCGTCGATGACCATGAAATTTTCCGGCATGGTTTGCGAGACCTCATCAACAGGATACAGCGATTTCAGGTCGTTGCCGAAGCCGGTTCAAGCACAGCCGCCCTTGCGGTAGCCGCGAGTACGTCCCTCGATGTGATTTTCATTGACCTCTCCTTACCCGGCGAAAGCGGGCTTTCAATTATTCCTCAACTCAAACAAGTAAACCCTCATCTCTCCATCATCGTACTCTCCGAGACCATGACCAACGAGACACTGCTAGAAGCCATGTTGAGCGGCGCGGATGGTTATCTCACGAAAGACATCCCCGCGGTTGAAATCATGAACATCCTGCTAGGTTACCTGCAAGGCGCGCCCACAATGCTGCCTGCTGTGGCAAATAACCTTATTCATCAACTCGTCAAAAAATGTAACGAACTTTCATGTCGCGGTGATAGTCTCGAAGGGCAGATTCTTCGCTGCGCTCAGAATGACAGGCTCCGGACACACCCAGGTATATCCGGGACATGTCATTCTTCGCTGCGCTCAGAATCAATTATGCACGACTTAAACAGTACAAAATCGAAAGAACCATTGCTTAGTCCTCTACCTCCTTCCGCAAAGCCCGTTTTCGTTGGCTCTTCCACGACTCCGTTACAAACCCTGACACCTCAGGAAGAGAAGGTTTTTCACCTGATGCGCCAGGGTCAGAGTAATAAAGATATTGCCACTCAGCTCTCCATTTCTCACTACACCGTTGGGAAACATGTGCAGAGCATTTTACGCAAACTGCATGTCAAGAATCGCACCCAGGCCGTCACCTATACCTCATTTGAGGGGGGAGAAAACAGGGGAAACGATGAATAAAGAACCTGGCAGTGAAAATTATCTACTGAAAATGAGGAATTGAAATGTAATCTTGCTTTATGCTTTAATTAATACAGTTCGTTATGTAGAGCTTAGCAAGAAACCATATACTCGTCATACATGAGATATATGATCGATGATCAAGTACGGGGGTTACCATGAAATTGTTGATTGTCGACCCTGACAGAGACCTGGTTGAAATGCTCATGAGCTGGCTCAAAACGCTGGGGTACGATGCCTATCGCGCCTATTCAGGAGAGCAGGCTAGAGGAGTGTGGCTAGAAGAACAGCCAGATCTCGTCATCATAGACAATATATTGAAGGATATCGATGCGCTCACGTTGTGCAGGGACATGCGCAGCAAACATGATGCGCTGGTAATTGTAGTAACCGATGGAAAAGATGTCCAGGACGAAGTTCGTTGTCTGGAGTCTGGAGCCGATGATTATGTGCGCAAGCCTTTTTTCCCGTCTCAGCTTCTGGCGCATATTCACGCGGTTTCTAGAAGGGGACGCTCCAGCCTGGCACAGCGGCCATCCTCCATCCTTACAGTCGGCCCGATTATTGTTGATTCGTTGCATAATGAAGCCACCATTCATGGGAAAAAGGTGCGCTTAACACAAACGGAGAGCAAATTGCTGTACTTGCTGGCAGTCAACGCCAACAACGTCTGCACCTCGCACCAGATCGTTTCCCATATCTGGGGCTTTGGTAACGATGGCGATACGTGCTTAATTAAAGCGCATATTCGTCATTTGCGCCAGAAAATAGAACCAGAACCTGGCCAGCCGCGTTATATTTTGACAGTTCCCGGTGTAGGCTATACCCTGGTACGCCGTTCAGTGGAAGAACCGGCTGCCAAAGAACCGGCCCATGCGCTGCTTGCCGCTTCTCTATGATATCGCTATTTCTTCGATAAAGAGCGATAATCAAGGAGAGAGATGCTTCGCTGCGCTCAGCATGACAGGCCCCGGAGACACCTGGCTGTCTCCGGGGCCTGTCATGCTGAGCGCAGCGAAGCATCTCTCTCCAGATGTGATGACTCCTTCACTCCACTTCATATATTGATACCATTTCTCAGTCAAGAGAAACATCTGATGTACACGACGATTCTGTATACTTGCAGCAAGTCAATCAACCATGCTCTACTGCATTTAGGGCGGTAGGGACAGCGGCTTGTCCCTGCCCCAGTCTGGGGGGACGCGGACAGGGACAAGCCGCTGTCCCTACCGGGCAACCCGATTCGGGCATCACAATTCATGAGGGACAGCGCCTGGTGTCTGTCCTTCTCGGCTGGCGAGGAAAGTAGACCTGAGATGATTTCTAAACTACCAATCTCTGATGGGCCCCTAAATGGCATGGGAGAGATGAAAAACATGGCAGATACTGGTCATGATAAGGCGATCCCCTACTACAATACCCTCCGGCGAATACCCGAACGCTATCGTGAAACGCTCTCGCTGTCCTTGATGAAGCAATACCAATGTGTTGTAATTGGTTCAGCACGCGGCGTAGTAACCGTTGCTATTTCCGATCACGAGGACATATCCATTCTTGAAACAATGAGCCGGTTGTTAGGACGGTCTATTTTCCCGGTTTTAGTCAGTCCGGTTACAATCCGTTTAGTTATTCGACGATTTGAGCATTACCAACGCAGTAAGGCCAGGATATTCGGGCAGCGACCCTTTCTTAACCCGGCCTTTATAGATGTAATGGTCATGACTATTATGTACATGCTAGAAAACCAACAGAATCAGGAATAACTGATCTCCCAGTTGGTACAGGCTTGTGAATGGGCTATTTTGCGTACTATGCTCCTCCACGCCCTAAGACCATGACCGGCACCGTAAGCAAAATAAGCTTCAGATCGAGTAAGATAGATTGGCGCCGGAGATACGCAATATCCATCTCTACCATCTCTTGAAAGGTCACTCGGCTGCGGCCATAGACTTGCCATATACCAGTCAACCCCGGCTTTCCACTTAAACGCAGCAGATCATTCGGGCTGTACTTTTCCACCTCATAAGGCACCGGAGGGCGAGGGCCGACCAGCGACATCTCACCACATAATACATTCCAGAATTGAGGCAGTTCATCTATACTCGTCTTACGAAGAAAGTGGCCTATCCTCGTAATCCGTGGATCATTATGTAGTTTAAACTGTATGGAATTCCCCTCGCCAAGCGCTTCCCCCTGCATGTATAGCTCGATAGCCTGGCGGTGGATGCTCTCGTCACTATGGTGATGCATCGTTCGGAATTTGAGCAAGGTAAATTCTTTGCCGTTCAATCCTACTCGCTTTTGGCGAAAAAAAATTGGGCCGCCTGAATCCAGGCAAATCGTTACCGCAACAAAAGCAAACACGATTGCCAGGGGCACAATGAGAAGCAAGGTGAAAATAATATCAAGGATACGTTTTGCCCTCAAATAAACGGTATTTATAGAGATGGCCTGAATAGATGATGTCTGAACAAACATTGATCAGCTTCCCTTTCTCTGCGAGCGATACTATCTCACTTCTACGTATTCCCAAGCATAAATGAGCCAGGTGAATAACCGGTGCAGGCAGCTATAGAGATATGGATTCTTCAAGAGGGACCTGGTTATCACTCTGATACAGCTCACCGGCAATCTGGTGAGGAAGCACCAGTTTGTCGTATTGATCGCGCCATGGTAGGATTTTCTAAACACAAGAAGAAAGCGCGCAACTCCATTTCAACCCTCATTGGCATCAAACAGAAACGCGAGGATGTTAGAGTGCCAACAGTGTGGGAATATTTGCGATCACAGAATATGGCTATTTATGAAGGAGCAACTTTCCATATGCAGATACCACTAGTAGACCTGCGCGCTCAATATGAGACAATCAAGCATGATGTGATCACGGTACTCGAAGATGTGCTTGAGCATATGCAGCTTTTTCTCGGCCCATATAGCCAGGCCTTTGAAGAGGAATTCGCGACCTTTTGCGGTTGCGAATTCGGAATCGGAGTATCAACGGGTACTGATGCCCTGGCGCTCGCTTTGCGAAGTTGCGAAATCGGGCCGGGCGATGAAGTCATAACGGTTGCCAATACCTTTATCGCGACTGTAGAAGCAATTGCCCTGGTAGGGGCTACTCCCGTCTTTGTGGATATCGACCCCGAAACATATACCCTTGACTGGCGGCAGCTCGAGGATGTTTTGACGCCTCGCACGCGTGCTATCCTGCCTGTCCATCTCTTCGGACATCCCGTAGATATGTGGCCCGTCCTGGCATTCGCGGAAGCGCATGGACTGCATGTGATTGAAGATGCATCCCAGGCCCACGGAGCAACCTATCGCGGGCAACGAGTCGGCAGCCTGGGAGATATTGGATGCTTTAGCCTCTACTACAGTAAAAACCTGGGAGCATACGGAGAAGCTGGTATATGCGTCACTAATAACCCCGGGCTAGCGCAAAAGTTGCGCATGTTGCGCGACCATGGCTCCCGCACGCGTTACCATCACGACGTGCCTGGTGTCAATGCGCGCCTGGACGAAATGCAGGCCGCCATCCTCCACGTCAAGCTCCCACACCTCGAACAATGGAATGCTGCGCGCCGCGAACACGCCCGGCTTTACACAAAATTGCTCCAGGGGTTTGTTGAGGGACTACCGGTTGAAAGACCCTGGGCAACGCACGTCTACTACACCTATGTAATACAGGTACAGGAACGCGACCGTTTCCGCCAGTCTTTAGAGGCGGAAGGTATCGCTACAGGTGTCCACTATCCTATTCCTCTACATCTGCAACCCGCCTGTACGCACTACGGATATTCACAAGGAATGCTGCCGGTTACAGAAGCGGCGATGAAGCGCATTGTCTCTTTACCGATGTACCCCGAATTGACAGCAGAAAAGATACAGGTGGTAGCCAACGCGGTTAAGAAATATTGCGTACCGGGCGTGGCGAGCTTATAGACGGATATTGAGAAACATGCGGCGTGAAGCTACATGTGATATTTCAAAAGGACAGGTAGAATGATAGCAAAAGATTTACGTTTTGCAGTAATCGGCTGCGGATACTGGGGACCTAAAATTGCGCGCAACCTGGATTCTTTGCCGCACGCCGCCGTGACCATGATGGCCGATACGGATGCGAACCGCATAGCCTCACTCAAATTAAACCAACCATGGATACAGGCCACGACAGATGCAGGAGATATATTTCGCTCAGACGTCGACGGCGTCGTGATCGCGACACCGGTTCGTACTCACTACAAGCTGGCGCGCGCGGCCCTGCTGCATGGCAAACATGTTTTGGTCGAAAAGCCTCTGACCGCCAACGTCCAGGAAGCGCAAGAACTTGTCAACCTTGCCGCCGAACACAAGCGTATCCTGATGGTAGGGCACACGTTTGAATATAATCCTGGTGTGATCGAACTGCGCAAATTGATACAAAGCGGAGACCTGGGGAGAATTTATTCCATCGAGGCAGAAAGGCTCAACCTGGGCTTATTCCGCAACGATATCAACGTGATCTGGGATCTCGCCCCGCACGATGTCTCAATACTACTCTATTTACTGGGCGAAAAGCCCCGCGATATCCGCGTCCAGGCACACGCGCATGTACAACCACACATCCATGATATTGCACATCTCGACCTGGGATTCGCGCATGGAGTCATTGCCCATATCCATGTGAGCTGGCTGCATCCCTGTAAGATTCGCCGCGTAACCGTGATAGGCGACGCTCGTATGGTAGTTTATGATGATACCAATCCGGCAGAGATGATCAAGATTTACAATAAAGGAGCCGATGTTCACGCTGATCCCGTTGTTTCCTACCGTTATGGCGCTATCACCATTCCTCATATCGACTGGATCGAACCCTTGCACCTGGAATGCGCCGATTTCGCAAATGCTATCCGTACAGGAACACAACCCCGCGCCCACGGCGGAGTAGGATTAGAAGTGGTGAAGGTACTGGCAGCAGTACAAGAAGTATTGGAAGATCGAGAAAGACAGCGTGATGCGGTAGCCGTCTAGCTTATTTGCTAACCATCGTAGGGGCAGACGTACCCTGATGGTCACCCGCTATCTGGTGGTCTCAAAAACCACGCATCATAAATAAGTATGGAACAAGTAACAACTCTACTACAGCAGGCAATGGGTCATCGCGGCAGAAAACGGATTCGATATCGAAGTTTTTCAGGCTTTGCAGGTAATTCTGCCAATCTAGATTGCCTCGCTTGATCTCGACCAACGCGGTTGCAAGATCGGTAACGAGGCGAATCCATTTGACGCCAGATCTGGCGCGAGAGGTTTGCAGCGGCTCACCCAACTGGTCACAAAACAGCATGTATGGGAAATCGACACCGGCACACTGCCCAAGCGTATGATAGCCCCAGGTGCGCGCGTTCACGTCCAGGAGCTTATACTGCCCATCGCGAGCATCAAGTTTGTATTCCAGTTCCGCAAGCCCATAATAGTTGATCTCCCTTAGAAAACGTTCTGAATAGGTCTCTAGCAGCGGCTGATCGACCGTCTCCACAAACGTACTCGCTCGGCCAAACTCGGGCGGGTGTTGGCGTCGTCGCCGGGCAGTCATACTGCCAATAGCCTTTCCGTCCTTAAAGAACGCACAATATGCATATTGCTGCTGTCCATCGCCAGGGATCAGTTCCTGGATCATCGCTTCCCCAGGCCCAACCAGGCGCAGGGCTTCCGAAAAACGCTCTCGTAATTGCGCCGAGGTATCAGCTCGCCAGGCTTTGGCCCTGGTTGCATAGATAAAATGCTCTTTCACCGCTGGCTTTATTACCAGTGGTAGTGCTGCTTCAAGCGCTTCCAGCTCGCCAACATCCGCTGGATACCAGGTACGCGGCGTAGGAATGCCTAGCTCCCGCGCAAGTTGATACGTGTTCCTTTTATTCCACGCCCATTGAATAGAATCCCAATCAGGCGTTGGAACGCGAAAAAACTGCATGAGCTGAGAACGATAGCGGGAGAAAGCCGCCACCGTTTCATCACGAGTTGGATACAGTATCCAGTCCTTGAGATTGTATTTCCGGCCAATATGAAGCGCGGCTTCTACTGCATGCTGTTCATCGCGCAGGTCTGCTACCCGGATGGCATGGGTGGTATAGCGAGAGAAGCGTGAGATAAAGAACTCATTATCGACCACGCAAACGGGTATGCCATGCCTTCCCAGGCTGCGCGCTATGCCCAACCCTTGAAAATCGCCGCCAAAAACAACTGCGCCGGTTTGCCGGGTGGGCGCCGGAGCCTCAAAAATAACATCGAAAGCAGGCTCAACCGGCGCGCCACCCCGCTGTTGATCGCTTATTTGCAGTACTCTCCTGTGCGAAAAAATGGACATTGCTTCCCTATTCTTAGGTGAAACCGGCTCACTTACGAAGACCGCGCTACGCCACTCGCGATGCGATGAGCGAGCGCCTTCGTCCCCGACACAAAGCGGCAGGTGGGACCAAAGGTATGCCCTGCTAACATACCGGCAAAATACAGGTTTGCTACAGATGACTCATAGTCCTCATTGAGGATTGGATAGCCGTTCCTCACCTGTATTTTTTGCAGCAGACTCGCATCAAGGAAGCTCAATTTGCGCACATCAGCCTTATAGCCCGTTCCAAGCATCATATAATCGATATTGCGCGTAGTGCCATCATCCAATACAAGATGCAGCCTTTCTCCACAAGGCGTTGCCTTCACCACCTGCGTTTTCTCGGTAATGCGCACATGTCCCTCGACACGCGGGCGCAACCATTTCGATCCCCCAGGCAACACAGCACGCCGGTGTAGCCGCATTCTGATCGCATCAGGTAAACGACTATACAACCCGGGGAAAGCTACTAGCCAGTTGATACCCGGAGGCCCAACATCTCCGGGAGGGTAAAAGATATGTTTGGCCGGACCAGTCTTTTCGTACAGCATTTTCGTGTGCCATCGCACAGGCCCTCGTGCAATCAGCTCTACATTTGCTCCGGCCTCATTTAAGAGCGCCGCATATTCCAGCGCGCTCTGCCCGTTGCCGATCACCACCACCGAGCGGCCGGCAAAGGCGGAAAGATCTTTATTTGTCCCTGTATGACCGGCCAGGGTCTCAGGAAGGTCTCGCGCGTACTCGGGCAGGTAGGCAAACGAGGAAATGCCTGCTGCGACAATCACCTTCTCCGCCTCGATTGACCGGCCATCAGCAAGTTCCAGGCGAAAACCGTTACCATCAGCAGCAAGCCGCTCCACGTACGTTTCATCAAGATCGGGCACATTTTGCTGCTGAAACCAGAGCGCGTAGTTCAGAAAATTGCGCAGCGGAATTGGCTCCTGGCGGGGAAGTTTATTCAGGGCATAGTAACGGTCGATGGTATATTTACCGGCAGGATCAGAGATAGACGAGGCTGTCCAGATCGACTTCAGGCATAGACCTGCCGGCATTTTTTGCCAGAGTTCCATAGGCTTTCCAAATACTTGTGCCGGGACACCTTTTCCTTTGAGATGGGCGGCCACCGCAAGCCCATAGGGCCCGGCTCCGACAACTACTGTTGTTCCGTTCTTCACTTTTGTCTCCTTTGATAGAGAATCAACCATGTAACATATTCGTGCATCGCTTCACTTGCGCCCTGCCCCATGACCTGATCATCAAATTAGCACCGGTAAGTGTTGATATAGTAGTTATGGGGGTAGAGAAGTCATACTATTTGCAGAAGAAAAGTGCAGAGTCATTACCCGGAAGCCGGCTTGCCCGGTAATATTTTCTGTACTTCAGCGCATCCCTTTCCACCTGATTTACACGCCCACCACACACGCTATGCTTCTCTATCGAGAGTATCCTTCTCTCTAGCTAGTGAAAGGCGGGCGACCGTAGCGTGCGAATTTGTGTAGAGTGCAGATGTATCTAGCACATAATCATTCATCGCACTCGTCACGCGGTACGCCCCTACAAAGAACGACGTTTAGAGGGATAGACAATCATGAGACGGACTCTAGAGGTTTTTTTTCGCTATCCTTTACGATTTTTGATCTTTCTGGTCGTGCTGCCTATGGTAGGGGTAGCGGTCATTTACGTTATGGTTCCGCGAACCTATCAATCAACGGCATCACTATGGGCTTTGCATCGCTATGCGGTCATCGGCGCAACTGGCCCCGAGGCTGATCTGACATCTACGCCGGCCCAAACGCAGGCAACAGCTCTTAGCGAATTGCTCCAGACCCGCGCGTTTGTTGATACGGTGGTCAAGGGTATTGATCTTGCTCCAACACTCAATCTCGACTCGACCACCACCGACAATCCACAGCTATTGGAAGATGCGCTTTTTAATGACCTATCGAAGAACGTCGTGGTCACTCCCCAGGCATATAATCTCTTCGCGGTGAGTTATACGAACGCAAATCCTTATATAGCTCGCCAGGTCGTAGCGTCTATTATCTCGCAATATGGAGCGCAAAGCCTGGATTTATCAATTGCTGAGGGGCGCAACCTCTTAGCTAGCTATCAACAGCAACTTGCTACCGCTCAGAAAAGCGCCAATGATGCAGCCGCAGCTGAAGCCAGCTACGTATCAGCACATCCCACCAGCCAGTTGGCGAATGATCCTCAACTAGCTAACCTCGATGCGACCAGGGTGCAGGCACAACTCACCGTGCAGAATATACAGGCCACCATTAACACCATCGAGCAGTCAATCGGCGCGCAAGGGACAAATGTAAGCAGCCTCTTCCAGGTTCTTGACCCTCCCCAGTTACCCGATAGACCGGTTTCGCGCCTGAAATCCTATCTTCTCGGTGGGGGGGCCGGCCTGGCTCTTGCCCTACTGGCCGATACGCTCTTCCTTGTTATTCTCGTCCGCCGTGACCATACAATATACTCTGCTGTCGAGCTGCAACATATTATTGCTCCTCCTGTCGTCATGCAATTGCCCAATCTCTCACTTCCTACCATTTCGCTCCTGATCCCAAATACCGCGCGAGAGCAACTAGTGCGCGAGAATAAGTAACACATATGGCCACAAGGCTCTTCCCAATTTTGATGATAAAAACTTAGCATCTAGATCGCGAGCATCATCTATGCCTGAACGTTCAAATCAGATGAATCATAAGGAGACCATAATGGCAAGCAATTCCAATGCTAATGTACCGGTTAGTGAAACACAAGAAGACTCGTCCACGGAGCAAACACAAGCCATCCCTACATCCCTCTCAAAAGAGGCGCGAAGGATTCTTCGCTTCGGGAAGAATGACAGGCACCCTGATGCCAACCTGAACGAAGCGAAGAATCCTGCCAGAACACACCCTGCATTGGAAGTAGACGACAGGCCCACTCAAGTCATTCTTCCCGAAGCGAAGAATCCCGCCGGAACACACCCTGCATTGGAAGATGATGAGCAGCCGGCTACGCAGCCTCTATCAAGAGAGGTACAGCGTATAGCTGAAACACCTCTTCCGCCGCCGCAACCTGTTATCGTCCATAATAAGGCACCCGTGGACAATGCATTCATCACAAAAATACATAAACAAAATTCCGCGGCTGCTCAGATATTCCAAAACCGTTACCGGCAGTTGTGCATCTCCCTTTTTTTCAATGAGCACGCTCCTGTACGCAGCGTCGGATTTACCAGTTCGATTGATGGCGAAGGAAAATCGCTCATCTCACTATTAATGGCACAGGTGTTAGCGCGTGACTCGCTAGAGCCAGTTACATTGCTCGAATGTAACTGGGAAAACCCTACCCTTCATAAGTACTTTCACCTGCCTGAAGCTCCCGGTTTGGCGGAATTCGTGCGCGGATCATGTACGGCAGAGGATGTTTGTTACCAGGTCGAGAACAATTTAACAGTAATCCCCGCCGGTGATGGCTCGCAAGACGCGATGAAATTGCTGCATCATATCCAGCGCGTTGGTCTGCACAATATCTTTAGCGACAAGAATCGCCTGCTGGTCGTTGATCTCCCTGCCATGCTTACCGCCGGTTATAGCTACCTGGCCGCCTGTTTACCCGAGTCGATCATTATCGTTGCGCATTCGCAGATCATCTCTGAGAGCATGTTGAAAGAAACCTATGCGAGGATTAAAGATCTCCCTGTTCGAGGCGTCATTCTCAATCACATGGAAAGCCACGTTCCTCATTGGATACGGCAGATTCTTTAACAGGTACTCGCGTAGCAAAGGAGTCATTATGCAAGCAATTCTGGTATTGTTCGCCGTATTTATTAGCCTGGGCTTGATTTCTCGCGACTATGATAAGAAAACCCGCCTGCTCGTCTTGCTCGTAACCATCAGTATGATCGCCTATGTCACGCTAAAAAAATAAGAAGGGCTATCATGGAGCTTCTTCAACCAACTGCATCACCAAAAAAGCGAGACACCGTCGCTCTCTTGCTCTCTGAGCGCAAGCGGAGTGACCTGGTGCTGTTTCTGTCACTTTTTAGTGGCATGCTCGGCCTTGTATTTTTGCTGGTTGTCGCCGCGGTATCCACCGGATTCTTTCTTGCAGTGCAACTCCTGGTGGTCTCAATCATTCTCGTCCTCACCTTTCGCTGGCCTGTAATTGGCTTCTTTGCCGTACTTAGTTGTACGCTCCTCATTGAGCAAAATCCCTTGCTCGTTTTCGGCGGCACACCCAATGTGTTTGTCTTCTACTGGCCACTGGCCCTCCAAGGATTGCCAGACCGGCCAATCGGTTTCTTCATGCTGTTCGTCTTGCTCGTCATGATCGTTCAAAACCTCCTCAAGCGGCAAAAAATGGTGCAGGGCGGGCAACTCATCCTTCCATTCACTCTCTTCTTGCTCTGCATTGTATGGGGCATAGTACACGGCTTGGCGACCGGCGGAAATTTGAAAATCACCGTCAATGAAGTCAGATCGTTCTGGTATCTATTCCTGGGATATCTCCTGGCCTATAATCTGGTTCGCTCTCGATTACATCTACGCTACTTCTTCTGGCTCGTCATCGCCTGCGCCGGCATCAAAGCCCTGGAAGGTGTGTACATCTACTTCATCGTCATACATGGCGACCTTGCCGATTATCACCAGATCATGTCACATGAGGAGTCCTATTTCTGGATATCCATCCTCCTGCTGATCGCGCTGTTCAGCCTGTACTATAAATACCACCCGCAATTCTATACAGCCCTCGCGCTTCTACCGTTCCTCCTTATTTCGCTGATCGCCAATAACCGGCGCGCGGATTTCATCGCCCTTCTCGTCGGACTGCTGGTCGCCTGGGCGCTTATTTTTGCCATCAAGCCAGAAGCGCGCAAATTACTGGCCGTCCTCCTGCTACTCACCCTTTTGCCAGGCAGCACTTATGTAGCACTCTTTTACAAAGGAGCAGGGGGCTTCAGCGAACCCGCGCGCGCCATTGTCTCAGTTTTTCACCCCGACCCCTCCGATGCCGCCTCCAACCTGTACCGTGACACCGAAAATTTCGATCTCATCTACACCGCCAGGCTCAATCCATTAGGACTCGGTTTCGGCAAACCATTCCTGGAGCCAATTCCGCTCATCGACATTTCAAAGGACGACCCGGTCTACAACTTCATACCCCACAACACCATCTACTGGGTGTGGATGCGCTTAGGCCCGCTCGGTTATCTCGCCCTCTGGTATCTTTTCGGAGCCATCATCGTGCGCGGGTGCCTCTACGCCCGCCTGTTGCGCGACCAGTACCTGCGGCTCATCGCCATCTATGTTGTCTGCATGATCATCATGGAGATCATGGTCGCTTTCGCGGATTATCAACTCTCTTTCTATCGCAACGTCATCTATGTTGGCATGTTGGCCGGCATCTTGATGAAACTCCCGTCGATAGAGAAACAACATGCAAAGGAAACGTCCCAACCATGTCCATGATCCAGCTTCTCAGATTGCTTCTGCTGGCAGCAGAGGTAGTGATCGCGGCCCCCATTCTTTACCTGATCGTCCTCTCGCTCACCGCCATCGTCGCCACGCAAAAACGCAAGGCCGCTGGTACTCGCCCCAGCGCCAAAGAAACGCCCCGTTACAACTTCGCCATCCTCGTCCCTGCGCATAACGAAGAGCTGCTGCTGGGCAACCTCTTAACGAGCCTTGCCAGGCTTGCCTACCCCAAAGACCGCTACACCGTCTACGTCATCGCCGACAACTGTACCGACACCACGGCAGAACTGGCACGCCGCTTTGACGGCGTTAGCGTCTATGAACGATGCGACTCGGCCAGGCGTGGCAAGGGCTATGCGCTCAACTGGATGCTGCAAAAGATCGCGGCAAGCCCCTCAACGTATGACGCATATGTCATCATCGATGCCGATTCCGAAACAGAACCAGCTTTTTTGCAGCATATGGCAAGAGAGCTAGCACGCGGAGCAGAGGCGCTGCAAGGACGCTGGACGGTGCTGAATGCCAGCGCATCACCCGGCAGCGCCCTGCGCTGGATCGCCGTAGCCCTTCATGCCCACGTGCGTCCCCTCGCCAGGACATACCTGGGCGCATCCTCCACACTTACGGGCAACGGTATGTGCTTCAGCAGCGGCCTCTTACAACGTCATCCCTGGCAGGCATACTCACTTGCCGAAGACTACGAATACTACCTCTCCCTCGTGCGGCAGGGCGAACGCGTGCGCTACGTACCGGAAGCCATTATCTATTCGATCATGCCAACCACGTTCGCCGCCATGCGCACGCAGGACATACGATGGGAAACATTGGGAAACGGCAATACTACCTGGCAGATCGCCATCGACCTGCTCAAAGCAACCCTACAACGCCGCACATGGGCCTGCTTTGAAGCTATGCTAGAACTCCTGACCCCGCCGCTTTCCTTTTTAGCAGGCTCGTCTTTACTGGCGCTCGTCCTATCGGCCCTGTTATCGTTTCCGCCGGCACTCCTGCTGAGTTTCGCATTTATTGCCGGCCTGGCCTTCTACGTCAGCACAGTATTCCTGCTGTTGCGCCCCCCCGTAACGGTTTATAGGTCTCTGCTTTACGCGCCGGCATTCATGCTTTGGAAGCTATGGGTGCTTCTCGTACTCAAGCACAGCAAAAAGCACACCGCAGAGTGGATACGCACTAGCCGGACAGGCTGACCACACACTCTGATGAATTTTGATGACCGCATCGGGCCATGTCATGCTGAGCGCAGCGAAGAATCTCACTCGCCCGGCTGAGATTCTTCGCTGCGCTCAGCATGACATGCCCCTGTCATTGAAGGGCCATGGGATTCTGAGCGCAGCGAAGAATGACATGACCCTTCAATGACAGGGGCACAGAAGGCCTCTCATTGCCTGATTCGATTGGCAAAATTCATCAGGGCGCCGATTAATGAAGCCGTGGTTTGTGATGCACAACCCTGAGCGTCACACAGCGCAAATCCTCGTTGTCCAGGTGCTTGTAGCCTTCGTCAATGTCCATGCTTCCGATGTCCGCCGTTATCGCCTCCTCCTCAACCAGGTCAAGCCCCGCGTTACGATACAGTTCAAGCCACTCGGGCCGCTGCACCCTGTTGATATACTGCACCTCGTTCTCGAAATACCGTCTCCATACCTTATCCGAATATCTTAAATAGTTCTTAATAGAAACATGCTCGTCATACCAGTACAGGTGATCACTCAGATCAATCAGATCAATGGAATGGCCGCCCGGCTGCAATACACGCCGGTAGTCGTGAATAAAATCCGGCAGTATACGCCTATCTATATGCTCAAGCACATTGCTGCTGTAAATGAGCGTAAAAGACTCGTCCTGAAAGTGCTTGAGTGTTCCACCTGGATTAATGACATAATGAAAACCCAGCATTTCGTAGACTTCATCGAATGAATCAGCGTTTAGAATACGCCACAGTAAATCATGCACGCGCTCATGTTCTGCCGCCGTCATCTCTACCACTTCATCAATCACCTGCTCAAGTTGTCCAAGGTAGTGCTTGTAAGCCGCCAGCTGGCGATTATCCACGATATCAAATAACGTAATCTCCACATCATAGAAAAGCCGGATGATCGTGGATTCCCAGTGCAGCCAACCGGTGCCTACCTCTAATAGCTTCCCTCCTGGCTGAATCACGTCATGCTGCCTGCATACATCCAGCACAGACCTCACACGATCCAGGTACATTTTATTGAGGCCGATATGCTTTCTCACCCTCGGGCCAATCGCATTCCCCAGCTGGCGGTAGAATCTCCTCGTTTGCGGCGTAGCGGAAAACAACTTCAGTGCCGTCGCCGTCATCACATACTTGATCATCGTACACTACCTTTCTGTGTCACCGCGCCACGCTCATCCATTTCTCCTGCTGCCACCCGCGCTACCGCTAAGCGTAGCAGCACCTGGTAATGCTCCCGTGAAAATGGGCATGTAAAGCCGGTGATGCCCCGCGCCGGCAAGTACAGCTACCTCAACCTCGCATAAAGGAAGCTCAACAGCTGGTTGTGGCTTCTATCGAAACGGCGGCATGTTTCAACCGCATCACGACGCGCATCGCTATCTCCTCACCACCCCCGTCTCCTACAGTTTGAGCGATGAACAGATCGCCAGAAAGAGAGGGGTACATGCCGCGCGTGAAACCGCTTCTTGCTCCCGTATGGAGACAACGTCGCCAGCTTGTAGTCATATTCACCTGTTACCTTGTATGCGCCGCCTGTTCGCATACAGGGCAGGGTTCTACACAGGCATCTCAAGCGCCGCCAACATTGCTTCCGGGCCAGCAGCTCTGGAAGGACAACATCTCTTCCTTCCTCTTCGGTACAAATGACACCCAGGAATGGAGCGCCAATAACATTGAAACCAGCACGCCCATGCAGCAGGCATTGCAATCTGCCCATTTCACCCTTATGCGCACCTTCTTCTTTGATAGAAGCCTGGTTGATCATCGCGCCACAACCGATTCGCAGATCGAACAACGCTTAAAAACCATCGAGCGTAGTGGCATGACCTGCCTTGGCGTCTTAGTCAACATCTTCAATGCCCCGTTTGATACCCATGTTGTTTCCTATGCCGGCTCGCGCTGCGACCTGTATGAGTTTGGTAACGAGCCGGATTACAGCGGTATCTCCGTTGACACCTACCTCAAACAATGGAATACGCTCATCCCGCGCTTGCGCAAGATCAACCCGCGCGCTCGATTTATTGGCCCGGTTACCGGCAACATGGGCTTTCTCTACGCATTTCTGCAAGGGGTCAAGGCTTCGCGGGTGTTGCCGGATGCCATCAGTTTTCACTGGTATGCCTGCTGGCAACGTATAGCGCAGGTTTGCCTGGGCCAGGCAGGAAACGTGCGTCAACTCGCGCGACAAATCCGCGCCCTGATACGCGAAACGCTCGGTAAGGAGTTGCCCATCGGCGTTAGCGAATGGAATGCTGATGGGAGCAATCCACCGCCCGCTTATGGAAACGACGCCACGTTTATTACCACATTCACAGCTCTCGCCATTCAAGCCATGGCCCTGGCAGGTGTTGCTTTCGCCTGTCAATTTGATGCCGCGAGCTACGCAGGTTATGGGCGACTTGACCTGTTTGATGTCCACAACAATTCGCCCAGACCCCAGTATTACGCCTTGAAAACCCTGATCCAGCAGTATCGAACTTGAAACACTCTATGAATCGACCCTTTCGCGGGGACGCCGCTTTTGCCTATCCCATCGCATCTCTTGCATCGAACTTGAAATACTCCATGAATCGGCCCCTACCAGTCCGCCAACCTTCGTTTGGCGCTTTTGGCAACGCTGCTGAAGCTATTTCAAATCGGTCAAATGACGTTTGACGGACTGCTACGGCCCGTAGGGGCCGATTTATCGTACACATCGCCGATTGATCGGCCCCGTCCTCACACACCGCTTTCTATAGCTCCATATCAGCCGGCAACCATCCTCAGAAATTGAGAAACCGAGGTAATCCTGGAGCCTGCCCCTTTACAGGGTGAGCCTGCTTGCAGGGAGAAATCCGCGTGATCGAGAAAATCTATCGTCGGATAGCTATCCGTACCACTCAGGTTCGGGTCGGTCCCGTTTGCGTGCGCGGGATAGGACGAGAGATCTGTCATAAACTCCGGATTGGCTATCTGGCCCTCTATCCCGGCCACATCATTCGCTGTTTGCCATTGGCAGTTATTCACCGATAGCGCGACACTATTCAAAGCGCCTAGCGGCCCGCCAGAATTATGTTCATACATATATCCATCATAAAAGATGGAATTCATCACGCTATTTCCGCTACCTGCCAGGGCCAGGTTCCCGTTTTGCGCGATAGATGTCACGTGATCAACGACCCAGTTTGTCACTTTTGCCGTATCGGGAAAAATGCCGTTACTGCCCGGGTCCAGGATCAAAACATTGCTCACTCTCACGTTTGAGGCGTGCCCAGAGTCACTATTGATAATCGCGTTGGTGACACCCGGCCCGATGATATCATCCTCAAAATCCAGTCCGGAATTCCGGTTGGCGACATTAATGATTTGAAACCCATCATTATGCGTGCAGAGATTATATGACGTACTCGGGTGACCTGGAAACGTGCGTAGAAAATGCATCCAGGTATCTCGTACCAGCATTCCATTGAGCGGCCCACCCGATTGAAAAGCGTTGGCCCCGTTATCATGAATGTCCATGTCCTCAAACGTCACATTTGCCCCTTGCGGATCTATTCCCGGCCCAAAAGGATTCCAGCCATCTGTCTGCGTGAGAAACGCCGAGCCATTATCATAAATCTCCATATCGCGGAAAATATCATGACCCGATGTTATACTCATATTTCTCATACTTATACCGCCCAGCCATCCGGCGCCGTGTATTTGAATGCCGTGCCATGCCATGCCATCAACCGTCACCCATGAGGCGTTGCCTGCCTCGATACCGGTACTCAGCACCGGACTGCGCAGGTGATACGAAGCTGGGGATTCACCACAATACGGCAGTGGTTGCGATCTACCGCCGAAGATAACCACCGTCCCATTATGCCCCAGGTCGGTAGAGCGTTTAATGGTAATCGGCGCTCCAGGCAAGCCGCTTTTCTCTAATGTGAGCGTGGTGGTATAGACCATTTGCCTGGCACCTCCATCTAATACAATGGTATCTCCCGGCTTGACCACCATCCAGTTTATGTTCCCTAACTCAGACCATGCCGTCTTCCATGATGTACCACTGGTATTGTTTCCATTTTTAGAAACATAGTACACTGTCCCTTTTCTTGCCGTATGCTGCCCGGCTTGTTGTGACGGGGACGTTACCGCCATGCCGGACGAACATCCCACAAGGAAGATTGCCAGCATAGGGATCACACCGATTTTTAAGCGCCTCATGATCGTCTTCGCGCCTGGCTTATACATGAAAAAAAATCCTTCCGTAGGGGCAATTGATCGTGCCCACCGCCGATTCATCGCCCGCTTAGGGAACCAACCATTGCTGAATTATTTTGTGAAAAACAATCATCGGCCCGTCTCTGTTGCCGGATTATTTTATTACATTCCATGATATCGCTACCTGGAATCACCGGCCCAACAGTTGCGCAATCAAATCTGCCACCGCCATTCCCCAGCTATCCCAGGTCAATCTTGTATCAAAAGCCGCTCTACTCGACCTCACCAGTTCCTTATAGCGCTGATCATCGCGGTAGATGTCCGCGATCACTTTTGCGTACTCGGCGCCTCGTGCATGATATGCTAACACAAAGCCGTTTTCACCATTTCTCACTACCTCAGAAACACCTCCCGTATCACTGGTAATGGAAGGCAATCCAAATGCGCTTGCTTCAGCAAACACCATCCCATAACTTTCACTTCTGGTCGGCAAGAGGAAGAAATCGGATGTCATATACAGCTGTTCTAGCTGCTCGCGCTGTTTTTCGTCGCTCTTATACAAGTAAGGGATAACCATCATCCTCTCATGGGAAAACTGCGGCGGGGGCACGCAGCCGCACACGATTAGCTCTGCTTGAATCCCCAATTCCTCAAGCCGCAAAAGGGTCTCAAAAGCTATCTCGCCCCCTTTTCTTTGCCAATCGACCCCCACGAATAATAAGCGGCAGCGATCAGACTTGCGCTTCCGCCAGACCTCTTCCCTCGCGGGCGGATGCTCGATATTTGTGCCCTGAGGAAGCACATGTACTTTCCGCTTCTCCGTATGGTAATCCTCAAGAGCGGAACGGGCCGCCCATTCTGAACTACATAGAACCAGGCTCGCCTTCTTGAGCGCCAGTTCCTCCAACGTATTCAACTCATAGATCGACCGCTTCAGCAGGTTCGAGTAAGCCGGGTAATAATTCATCAATTGACCATAGGTCGCATCCTCAAACAGCACGATAGGAATATCTGTTTTCAGAAAGGCTATTTCTGGCTCGCCTACCGGGGTAAAGATCACATCAAACGTCCCTCTCGCCAGTCGCCGCGCCGCGACTTTCGCGTACTTCCTGGCGACCAGGAAGTTGTGATATGACACATAGTTCTTCTTGAGTAAAAGCGATGAACCCTTGCGAATCACCCGCGCCGCCACCTGTTCCCAACAATTTATTGGGCCGATGTGAGATACCTCTCCGCAGTACTTCTCAAGAGCTTGAGCCATGAAATAAAACGTGCCGGCCCATGACCAGGCCTGTATATCCTCAAGGTCAAAGGCCGTCAAAAACGCGATGTTGATACGCTTCGCCTCACCATTCATCTATCGCTCGATCTCCCTTCAAAACATCACTCACCCTGCTGAATCAAACCAATCACCGCCTGTCTGTCGTCTAGGTCGTGTCATTCTTCGCTGCGCTCAGAATCCACGTGCGGCAGAGATTCTTCGCTGCGCTCAGAATGACATGGCCAGTCTCTCAGAATGATACGTCCATGATACGGTTCCTCCCCAGCTATCTGTGACGCTTCTTGCGTCTCGACGGGATTCTTCGCTGCGCTCAGAATGACACGCCTATGGCGTACCGCGTTGTAAAGAGCCTGCATGTCTTGAGCAGGTATTGTTCTCAGTAGCGTGGCCATGCCAAAATAGACCAGCATAGCGACCGGGAGTATGACCAGAATCTGATAGCTACTCATGAACATGATCACTACCGCCATCGCCAGGCTTGCCGCGAGCGATTTGACCGCGACAGGCAAACTACCTACCGGCAGCAGGCGCTTTGGCAGAAAGACTATCGCCATACAGGCTAAGAGCATTTCGGTAAGAGAGGTCACTATTGCCGCTCCCACATGCCGATAGATGGGTATCAATAGCAGGTTGAGTCCAAGATTGAAAACGAGAGCAATCGCGGCCATAACAGGGAATGTTTTCTCTTGCTTTGTACTCACGATGATCGTACCCAAAACCGCGTTTATGTAGAGCAGGATCAAGCCTGGCGCCAGACCCTGAAGCGTAGGGATGGTATGCGAGAATTCCGCTCGATGGTAAAGAAAGCCCACGATATTTGGAGCCGCCACGATCATTCCCACAGCCATAGGTATACCGAAGAAGAGTAAGAAGTTCATCGTCTTTTCAATCGCCACCTTCAGCCTCTCATCGTCCGTGCTAGTAGAGAGTTTCGAAAAAACGGGATACATAATGGGCGTCATGAGGATCGTCGGTAAAAAGTTCAGCGTATCGAACAGGCGATACGCAGCACCATACCAGCCCACCACAGCTGAGTTTGTCATAACAGAGAGAAGAACAGTATCGATACGATAATAGAGCACGCCCAATACGCCATAGGTCACAAACGGTATACTTGCGCGTATCAGGCCACAGATAAGTTTCCAATCAATGTCAAAGCCAACTCCTACCAGGCGGATAAACCAGCTGGCCTGCCAGATTGCATTGACGATAGAAGCACCTAGAAGCACACAGGCCATTACTTCTACCCCTGCCCCGTGTCGAAGTACAAGATAGCCAACCAGCGCGGCTACCCCTTTTTCGCAGATCGAACCAACAACCGGGTAGATCACTCGCTCAAAAGCTACATGCAATGATGCGAAAGTACTGGCTATAGAAGTGCTCAGCAGCGTAATTCCGCAAATCGCAACCAGGACACCTTGCTCCCTATCATAGCCCAGCAGGTGGCTAAGGAATACCAGCAGGCTAAACAAGCCCAGCCACAGCGCAACTTTTAACAGCAGCGCGTTCGTAAGATAGCTTTTCGCCTTGCTCGCATCTTGCGCCACTTCACGCGTCAGTTGCTGGCTAAAACTAAACTCAACAGGAAATCCAACCAGCCCGACCAACGTAATTGCCAGGTAGAGTTCGCCAAATTTCGCAGCGCCCAGAAAACGCCCATAAGCGATCAGCAGCACAAGCGTTGAAGACCATGTCACTACTTGCCCAGCCAGCGAAATAACCGTATTGTTTACGATATGCTTCACGCTTATATGGATAGCGCGCCCTTTCTGGCCGTGTTGCTGGTTTTCCGCGGCAGCATTCATCAGCGCATGTATCCTTTCATTCAAAAAGCGGACGGAAATCCAGCGTGTAGGAAGGATCGCAGAGCGCTCGATTCCCAACCACTCTGGCCGGCACACCGCCTACCACCGCGTAAGGTGGAACATCACGTGTGACCACCGCCCCTGCCATAACGACAGCTCCCTCGCCAATAGTCACGCCCGCCAGTATCGTCGCGCGCATGCCAATCCAGGCGTAGTTGCCAATGATGATGGGCTTGTAGCTCACAGCAAACCCCGCATCGTTCATATCATGCATACCTGTTACCAGCCATACCCCACTCGAAATACTCACCTGGTCTCCAATCACAATTCCCCCCGTCGTATAAAGCAAGCACCCGTAGTTGATGACCGTCCCCTTGCCAATCACCACCTTGCGCCCGCTACTGCGTACGCCCGCCATCTGAATATGCTGGTTTAAGAGAATCGAAGCTCCCGGCCCGATGCTCCAACCCAGCACATCGCGATACCAGGCGTGACGTATGGTATAAGACGGAATATGATTCACTACATGGTTCGTCAAATATTTCATGGCAGCTGCCAGCCCCCGCTTCATCACGTCACCTCTCTCATTTCCCTTTTCCTTCGTCAACATTCACCTGCCCCTCGTCCCTGTCCCGCTCTAGATAAGAAATACCACCTCCATGTACCCAGGAGATGTCCATCAGGGTAGAGAAGGAGTAATTTCGCGCACGAAAACGTAGAGAACCAATCCCACCTTCAGGACAGCAAGGCGAGGGATATATACCCTGCATGGTTTTCGTCACCTCATCTCAACATCCAGAACAACCACCTTACCAATATGCGCGCTGTACGCTTAAGCCGGAAAAACGTTGGTGAAGAAACACGAAGGCCGATTCTTCGCTGCGCTCAGAATGACATGCCGCAAGGCATGTCATTCTGAGCGCAGCGAAGAATCTCTGCGGCCACGAAGGAAGCTATCCATGAATCTGCTCATGATATCCGCCCATCTACCAGACCCGCGAACTACAGCCGGCGAGCGAAACTACCATTTTTTGCAAGCCCTGGCACAACACCATACCATCTCATTACTCAGCCTGGTAGATAGCGGCGATCTTCAAGCCCATGATGTGGGAAAAGCATTGCAAGATCTCGCCTATCCCGTGCAATTGATACCGTTTCAGACTCCTTCTCTTAAGCGTTTACGGCAATTGTTGAGCGTGGCTCGCGGAAAATCTTTCCTGCTGCATCTCTTTCTCCTGCCAGCAATGCAATCCGCCCTGGATAACATGCTCGCCAGCCGCCACTACGACGCCGTGTTTTTCGAAAGCTCGCACGTAGCCGGTTATCGCTTGCCGGCAGGCATCAAAATCATCATCGACCAGCATAATATTGAGCACGAACTCTTGCAGCTTACCTACGAACACGAAAAGAACCCGCTGCGTCAATGGTACAATCGCCACGAATACCAGCTCGTCAAACCCGCTGAACTGCAGCGTTGCGCCAAAGCCAACCTCGTCCTCGTCACCAGCGAACGCGAGCGCCTGCTCTTACAACAATCCTTGCCGCAGCAGCGCATCGAAGTCGTTCGCACAGGAATCGACGTTGAGACCTTTGGCGAGATTGACGCCGTACAAGTAATCCCCCACCAGATCGTCTTTACAGGAACAATGAACTACTATCCAAACACGAACGCAGTGATCTTCTTCGCCCAACACTGCTGGCCCATCATTCGACAACACATACCCGACGCCACCTGGCACATCGTCGGCAGAAATCCACCGCCGGAAGTTTGCAGCCTGGCCGGACTACCGGGCGTCACCGTCACAGGTCCCGTCCGTGATATACGCCCCTACCTGGCCTCATCCGCCGTAGCCATCGCCCCCTTGCAGATTGGCAGTGGCACGCGCGTCAAGATACTTGAAGCCCTCGCCATGCGCAAAGCCATCGTCTCCACCACTGTTGGTTATCAAGGGCTGGTCGTAGAGCCGGGCAAGCACCTGCTGGTAGCAGACCAGCCGGCGGAATTTGCTAGCGCAGTAGTGGAACTGCTGCGCAATCCCCAGCTGCGCATGGCCCTTGGAAATGCAGGTCGCGCCCTGGTAGAGGCCGAATACAGCTGGAAAACAGCCTGCGCCCAATTGGTGCGCATTCTAGACGAATTCAGCAATGAAGCGGCCCTGGCAAGAACTCATGCACGCCGGGACGAAAAGCAAGGCAGCGATCACTAACGCCAGATCGATAGAGTCAGGCGCTGTTACGATCTTTTGTTTGACGAACTATCCTTGAGGAATACGATGCAAGCTCTCATCCTGGCCGGCGGCGCTGGCACCCGCCTCCGCCCGGTACTGGCACAACTGAATAAGCCAATGGCTCCAATAGGTGGCAAACCTTTTCTGGAGTACCTGCTCCTACAGCTTAAGAAGCACCAGGTTGATGAAGTTATTCTCTGCCTCGGCTATAAAGCTGATCTTATTCAATCACATGTTGGGAAGGGAGATCGTTGGGGCATCAAGGTTAACTACTCCTACGAGCCTGAACTGCGTGGAACAGCAGGAGCGCTTAAGCTCGCCGGAGACCTGATTCATGAGGAAGACTTTTTTGTCATGAACGGCGATTCTTTGTTCGATATTGAGTTGCAAGCATTGATGTCCTATCACCGCGAGATGGAAGCGCTAGCAACATTAGCGCTCACCGATGTCGACGACATGCAACGTTATGGCGCAGTGGGCTTGAATGAAGCAGGCCGCATCACAAGTTTCATTGAGAAAGGCCAGGGTCATACCAGGGGCCTGATTAATGGCGGTGTCTACGTTTTCGCGCGCAAGTTACTCGATTTCATACCCGCGGGAAAGCCGGTTTCCCTGGAAAATGACATTTTGCCCAGACTCATTGGGCAAGGCTTATATGGTCTACCATTGAACGGCTTTTTCATCGATATCGGCATGCCCGCGGATTATACGAGGCTTCAATCTCATCCTGTACCACTGTTGGCCGCAATAGAACAAGGAAGGTAGTCAGCATGTTCATTCGCGCCAGGGCGCCACTGAGAATCAGCCTTTCCGGGGGAGGAACCGACGTACCGCCCTTTCCTCAGTTAGAAGGCGGCTGCGTCCTGAGTACAACCATCAATCGCTATGCTTATGGGACGCTTCAACCCCGCCGCGACGGGAATATTTGCGTTCATTCTCTCGACTTTGGCGTCTCGGTCACCTACGACCCCGAGGACCGGCTCATCTACGATGGCAAACTTGACCTCGTCAAAGCCGCCATCCGCAAGCTGGTAGCGGCGGAGCATAGGGGCTTCGACCTCCTGCTGCATAGTGACGCGCCTCCCGGTTCAGGGCTGGGCGCATCATCTGCGATGATCGTAGCGCTGGTTGGTCTGCTGAAAGAGTTTGAACACCTGCCGCTCACAGATTATGAAATCGCGGACCTGGCCTGCGTTATCGAGCGCGAAGAACTGGGTATCGAGGGAGGGCTACAGGACCAGTATGCTGCTGCTTTCGGGGGCTTCAACTATATCGAATTTCTGCCTGACCACGTGGTCGTGAATCCACTCAAGCTTAGCCCCAATGTGTTGAACGAATTACAGTATAATCTCATGCTCTGCTATACGGGTACAATGCGTCTATCGTCTCACATCCTCTCGGATCAAATTGATCGCTATGAGCGGAAAGAAGCAATGACAATGCTGGCGCTACACGAACTGAAAGCGCTCACCGTTGAGATGAAGAATGCCTTGCTCCGGCAGCAACTTGACAACTTTGGAGAACTACTTCACAGGGAATGGCAGTGTAAAAAAATGTTGTCTAGCCGCATAACCAATCCACAGCTTGATGGTCTTTACGCAACCGCGCGCAAGTACGGAGCTTTGGGCGGAAAGATCACAGGGGCAGGCGGTGGAGGATACCTGCTGCTTTATTGTCCCGCCGAGAGGAAACACACCGTGGCAGCAAAGCTCAAAGAACTTGGTTGTACAATCATCGACATGAGTTTCGAGCCTCTGGGCTTGCAAACATGGAGGGTGAACGCATATGCTCCTCAGGTCAGCACAACAGAGTAAAACACAAATCGAGTCTATCACACAGTTTCAAGCTCTCTTTAAAGAGCGCATCGAAGAAAGTATTGCCGCCAAACAACGACTTCTGAGCTATACCGAGGTCTGTGCTGAGGTGGCAGAGAGGATCATTGGAGCCATCCGAAGCGGCCACAAGCTGCTCTTCTTCGGCAATGGTGGCAGCGCCGCTGATGCACAGCATCTTGCCGCCGAGTTTGTCGGAAGATACTACCTGGATCGACCGGCACTCCCGGCACAGGCTTTAACGGTCAATCCCTCAGCTCTGACCGCCATCGGCAATGACTACAGCTTCGACCTGGTCTTTTCTCGTCAGATCGAGGCATTCGGCCAGGCAGGAGATGTGGCCATTGGTCTCTCCACCAGCGGCAACTCACGCAATGTTGTAGAGGCGCTACGGGCCGCGAACAAGAGAGAAATGCTGACTATCGCAATGACAGGAGAACATGGCGGCCTGCTCAAAAGGGAGGCCGATTATTGTCTCTGTGTTCCCTCTACCGATACCCCTCGTATCCAGGAAGCACACATGCTGATCGGCCATATTTTGAGCGAACTTGTGGAACGAGCGATCTTTGCCGGCACAAATGGTTCGTAGGAGCGTACCCTGGTGGTCGCCCGCCTTTCACTTTCTCCTGGCAAAACAGGTCTCGTATGCTCGCAAAAGGTTCTTCCTGCTATGCTCCCAGCTCAGTTCCTCCTCAACACGCCTTCGCCCTATGGTCCCCATCCTACAACGCAACGCTTCATCGCCCAGCAATACTTCGATCTTGTTCGCAAAGTCGCTCGCCAGGTTTGGCACGGCATACAGCGCTGCTTCCCCCGCCGAATAGCGCGTCTCATAGAGGTCAAATGCCACGATAGGCTTCCCCATCGCCATGTATTCCATCGTCTTCAACATTGTGCTGTACTCATTTACCCCATTCAACGGATCGGGTATCAGGCAAATATCCGCCACACTCAGATAGCGCGCCACATCTTTGATAGGAATCCAGCCGGTAAAATTGATATACTCATCCAATCCTAGTTCGTGAGCAAGCGCTTGAAGCATGCACAGGCTTTCACCCTCGCCCATCAATATCAGCCCGACATCTCTCCTCCCACGCCTGTACACCAGTTCATACAGCGCTCGCAGCGCATACTCAACCCCATCCTGTACGCCCATAATGCCTACATAGCCTAATACATAGCGCCACCCGTTCTTTAGCCCAGGCTCGGGTGAAACCGGTTTCAGTTGCTCGAGATTCGGGCCATTACGCACCACAACCAGCTTCCCATCATCACAACTCCCACGTTCGATGGCGTTTCGTCTCTGCGATTCATTTGTCACGAGCACCAGGTTAGCCATCTTATACGTACACCATTCCAGAAACACCATCAATCTGTACAGAAGCCTGGAATTTCTCTTGAAGAGCGCCTGGAAAAGCTCTGGCGCCAGATCATGCTGGTCAAACACAAACTTCTTTCCCAGCAGGCGATAGCACATCCCGACGATAAAAAATATATCCGGGGGATTGGCGACATGAATGACATCAAAGCCATGCCGCACCAGCACCTTCAAGCTCAACCAGCACGTCATGACCAGCGCCACCGTGTACTCCACCACGTGGCTAACATACTTGCCCCTCACCGCCGGCAGATGGTACCTGTAAATATGAATGCCATCAATACAACTATATGACTCTCTATATGCCGTCGCCCCTTTCGGGCTAATAATGCTTACCTGGTATCCATGATCTCGCAATGTTATCGCTTCCGGCCACACCCGTCGATCCTTAGGCGCGGGCACATTTTCCACAATCATCAGCACTTTCAGCACGTTTGCCATCCCCGATACGCTCCTGTGTTCATCTACAAAGCCGGCACTAGCGTTTGCTCTTCCAACAGTTCTTCTAGCGATAGCGCCGGATATTCCAGGGACTCGTTATCTATAAAAACCCGGAACCAGATTTCTAGACTGGCAAGGATAAACAACTGGTTCTGGTAGTTCGTTTTACCATGCAAATGATCTCTCAGCAGCGCCGCGACGAAGTCAGTATTCAGAAAACCACGGTCGCGGGCGCGTTCAGAAAGCAGCAATCGTGTCATCATACCGCGCTGACCCTCGCGGAACCAGATACCTGTTGGAACGTTAAATCCCATCTTCTTGCGCCTCAAAATTGCCGCCGGAAGAACGTCCGCAAAGGCTCGTTTCAGCAAATACTTGGCCTGAAACGGTCGAATCTTCATCTCCGAGGGAATACGTGCCGCGTATTCGATCAAATGATAATCTAGCAGCGGAATGCGCGCCTCCAGAGAAGCGGCCATCGTCATCTTATCGGCCTTCATCAGCAGGTTATCGGGGAGCCAGATCTTGGTATCCAGGTAGAGCATCGACGAAAGGGCATCCCGCTGCGGATTCTTCTCAAGCCAGCGTCGAAACACGCGACTGGCATCAGCATCAATCATTGCCATCACGTGGGCAGCAAGGACCTGCTCTTTCAATCTGCCATTGAAAATGCCGAACCAGGACATCCAACGTTGTGGCGCCGGCTGGCAAAGGTTGTGCGCCGCCATCTTCAGCTTGCGCATAGAGTACGGCAAATGATCAATAACAGGCAGCAGCATATTTTCGCGTACAGAAGGCGGAATGAGATGAACGTAACGGGCCATTCCATCAACAAGATACTTGGGATAGCCGGCAAATAGCTCATCGCCCCCTTCACCCGAGAGCACAACTTTGACATACTGGCGCGCAAGTTTGGCAAGTAAATAGACCCCCAGATCAGAAGGCTCGCTGACAGGCTCGTCCCTGTGCCATGTCAACAACGGCCAGTAGCGCATCATATCCGCGGATTTTGCCACCAACTCGTGGTGTTCAGTACCAAAGTGTCCGGCAACCAACCTGGCATAAGGCAGCTCATTATAATCAGGATGATCGAAACCAACCGAAAAGGTCTGCACAGGCTGTGCCGTCAAACTGCTCATCACACCGGTCACAATACTCGAATCTACTCCCCCGCTCAGCATAGCTCCCACCGGCACGTCAGCCATCAAACGCTCTTCAACCGCGCGCGATACATGCTGTTGAACCCCCTGGAGATACTCCGCTATTGGGCGGCGCTCGACTTTGCCAAAGCTAACATCCCAGTAGCACTCCTCGCGTACCACCTCATTCTCATAGAGCAACCAGTGACCTGGCAACACTTTGTAGATATTCGCGAAGAGCGTGGCAGGGGCCGGAACATAACGTATACTCAGAAAATCGGCCAGCGCTTGCGCATCAACCTCCCTCCTTACACCTGGATGGCACAGGAGCGATTTGATCTCAGAGGCAAAGAGTAGATTCCCATCTACGAGTGTATAATACAGCGGTTTCTTTCCAACGCGATCACGCGCTAATAACAAACGCTTCCGCAAGTTATCCCAAAGCGCAAACGCGAACATCCCATGCAAGCGCGCCACACAATCCACACCATATTCTTCATAGGCATGGACAATCGTCTCCGTATCGCTACTGGTAGAGAAAGTATGTCCTTTCTCGATAAGCTCTTTACGCAAGGTCTGATAATTCCAGATCTCGCCATTGAAGACAAGCCAGATATTCCCCGTTTCATTCGCAATTGGTTGATGCCCGCCGCTGAGATCGATGATGCTCAAGCGTACAATACCCAATCCTACCGGGCCATCGAGGTACATTCCATGCTCATCAGGGCCGCGATGAACGATAACACTCCTCATTCGCTCCATCAATCCCGGCGCGACCGGTTCTTTACTCCGCGCGTTGAACACACCACAAATGCCACACATAGCGATTGCCTTTCCGTTATCTACTCAGGCCTCATTTCAGCAGTGCCAACAGGCTGTAGCCGCCTAAAATGCGTACAGCCAGGTCCTTGTGGATAGCATAAAACAGCATCCGTGGGGGAATGAGCAGCTTCTTCGCAAGCGTATCAGCAAGACCTATTGATCGCGGCGCATAAAAGTAGTCCAGCAGTTCGTAGCCAACCTCTTCGAACATTGCAAGGGCAAGACCTTTATCAAAGTAGTGGACATGCCCATATGCCCTGCGCACACCGAGTAAGCCGCCGGGACGTAGTAGTGACTGTACTGACAGATCCAGGGGCAGGTGAATTATTTTGTATCTACTCTTTGGTTTTAAGGCGCGTAGAAAACTGAAGTAATCTTCCACGTGTTCAATGACATCCAGAATGAGCATGAGATCGAAAAAGACTCCCTCTTCCTTTGTCAGATCCGCCAATTTGAAATGCAGCCTCTCGTTAGCCCTGCTCTCCGAAAGAGCGAACGCCTGTGGAGAAATCTCATATCCCCAGAACGAGCAAGTAGCCGCCATTTTTCCTTGCAACTGATTCAACACCTCCCCGGCCCCACATCCTGCTTCACAGATCGTATCCGGCGCGATGCCATTTCGCCTTATCAAGCGCATAATCTGCTTTGCTTTCCACGGAGATTCTTCCACGTGCCAGGTTGGATTTTTCTCTAAATATTCACCTGAGGTATACATCTCTTCGAGTTTCATCCTCGCCTCCTCAAAAACGTACCTGCGAATAATTATCCCCATCTTGCCAAGCATAAAATGCCGGTTATGCTCTCCAGGTTGATGTTTCCGTTGAAATTACGTTTCAAAGATATAGGTAGCGTCTACATTTCTTGATATGCTACATGTGCTTGCCGCAGATTCTTCGCTCCGCTCAGAATGACAGCCCGCACATGTCATTCTAAGTGAGGCGAAGAATGACAGCCCGCACATGTCATTCTGAGTGAGGCGAAGAATCTGCATTAGGGCTTGCCGCGGATTCTGAGCGAGGCGAAGAATGACATGTGCGATGGGCGGAATACTTCCAGGATGCGCAAAAAGAAATCCTGTACGGTCACCGAGTCGATATCCCCTGATATACAGAGAGCAGCACGATATCCATCAGGCCAGCAGCCAAAATGGAGTAATGGACGCTCGATTGACTCAACCTGCTCCACCAGCGCAATCTTCGTCGCATATCGCTCTTGAGATGTGTTGCCCAAACCCCCGGCTCTATCGAGATATATGGCATAGAGGCCGGCATCTTCAACCGCACACCTTATTGTTGGATACCCCTGTTCGTGCAGGAAGTTCATCACCTCATCCGGCGTTCTCTCCGAGAGTCCGATACAGGGACAGGTTGAGGCATGTACCACAAAATGGTCTGTTGTCACCCGTTCATCACTACCAAACCACCGCGGAACCGGCTGGTCTTCTATCGTGAGGTGGCGGGCCAGAACCGTCGCTTTAGCGGGACATATTGCCTCTACCTGCCAACGCGTGTCATCCACTTTGATCAATCTGAAGCGGAACCGGCTGCGTTCCTTCCACCATTGAGCAATATCGCCAATGCGAGTAACCCAGACCGGCAGCGGGCGACTGCAAGCATAGGTCAACAATAGCTGAAGTGCCTGCCTGCACAAGATGCCGCGTTCCGGGTGTAAATTGAGCGTGTACAGGCCACCCAGATCATAGACACGTTGCATCACCTGGCTCCATATGTCGCCAACTTCACCGGCGCTGGTGATACGCAAACGGTCAAATAGCATCTCATCATCTGGAATGCTGGTTGGAATACGCAGCAACGTTCCCTCAAATTGAGGGCGCAGCGCGTATGCATTGCAAGCAGTAGCTTGAAAGAGTTGTAATGATTTCTCAAACCCGCTCCTGATACGAGGTGAAAGTTTCTCGACATCGATCACCTTATGCAAGACCGCGAGGTTGCTTTCATAGGTGAAATCCAATGCCGCGTAGACGCGCAGCGAGGTATCATTCCAGCCGAGATAGGGATTGCGAAACCCCTGGAAAGGCACCTGTAACCGTTGAAAGACAGAGACCGCTTTCCGCGTTTGTTTATATTGCTCATAGTTTGTCAGAGTTCGATAATCATTATGGACATAGCCATGGACGCCTATCTCAGTTCCAAGACGCGCGATTCCTGCTATCAGCCTGGCATGCCTTTGCAGAACAACGGCCGGTATGAAGAACGTCGGTGCGGCATTGTAGCTCCGCAGGGTATCGATAATAGCCTGCAAAGCTCGCCGGGTTTGCGCTTCGGTAAAACCAAAGCGCGTAAAAACAGTTCGCAGGCGACGAGCAAAGTTATGCACGCCCTTGGTCTTGATAGAGAAAGCTACAAGGTTCATAGCGTTACTATCCACTCCCGGCTACATTGTGAAAAACAGGTCTTTTATAACCTTAGCTTTTTCTCAAGAGGAATATCGTTTTGATGGATGTTCAGAAAACGTAGCAATCAAGGTTACACGGTGCATATTTGTAGACACTGACCTTGTTATAAGGATAATTTCGGTTATGACGGAAATGTGATATGTTTGGTGAGGCATCCCAAACACGTATGCTGACTCATTCACCGATCTATATTTGGAAGGAAGACATACATGCCGGAAGTATCATTCTATGTTCATCCCACTGCCGAAGTATCACCTGACGCGCATATTGGTACGGGAACACGCATCTGGCGGCAAGCGCAGGTGCGAGAACACGCGTCTATTGGCGAGACCTGCAACATCGGCAAGGGCGTCTACATCGACGCGCACGTGCGAATCGGCTCAAAAGTGAAAATCCAGAATCATGCGTCTATCTTTGAGGGCGTGACGCTTGAGGATGGCGTCTTTATCGGCCCCCATGTCTGTTTCACCAATGATTTGTTGCCGCGTGCCATCACACCCGGGGGAAAGCTGAAAAGCGCGGATGATTGGGAAATTACGCCAACACTGGTGAAGTATGGAGCATCGGTAGGAGCAGGTTCGATCATTGTTTGTGGTATTACGATTGGAGAGTTTGCGCTGGTGGGCGCCGGTTCGGTTGTCACACACAATGTAGCTCCCTACGCGCTTGTTTTTGGCAATCCGGCACGGCACCATGGATATGTCTGTCGCTGCGCGCGCCGTCTTTCACACGTGGAAGAAGAATCGGGCAGGCTCGTGGGCTGGTGCGAGCTATGTGGCCAGGCGCAGGTACTACTTGAGACTCTGCATTGACACGTGCTGAGCTAAGAGGATAGTATTAGCAGGAAACAATTTTCTGGAGGATTTCGTGTCAATTATCTACAATATATTGCGGGGGGCAGGCAGTATCGCCGGCTGGACGCCACGTAATGTGAGGCATTTTGTTGGCTCGGCTATGAGCGGGGCTATTTACTTTGGCTGGCGTTCCAAACGCATTATCACCCGGCAGAACATGGCTCAGGTAACAGGACTGCCGGCACATGATCCCCGCGTGCGTCGCCTGGCTTTTCTCTCCTGGTGGAATTACGGCCGCTACGTTTCAGATTTTTTATATTTCCCTCATATCGATGTCGAAAGCGTTGAGCAAAATATACTCGATTTGACGCAGGGCGCGAGTCGCTGGCAAGATTATGTCGATCAGGCGCTCAAGCCAGGACGAGGAGCGTTATTCGTCACAGCGCACTTCGGAAACTATGATCTGGGTGGGGCTATTATGGCCCGCTATGTACACCTGTATGCTATTGCCGAGACGTTCAGCGACCCAAAGTTAAATGTGCTGGTTCAAAATCAGCGCATGGAGAAGGGCATCGATATTATTCCGCTTGAGGGTTCAGCGCGAAAAATTTTACGAGTACTCCGCGATAATCAATTCGTGGCTCTTCTTATTGATCGTCCCTCGCAGGCAAGCGAAGGCATACCCATCACATTCTTCGGTCGCAAAACCTACGTGCCGGCCGGTACCGCAACGCTGGCGCTGAAAAGTGGTGCCGCGATTATGCCCGGCTATATCTGGTATGGGCATCATAACCGGTTTTATGTGCGAACGTTTCCGCCGATTTTCCCCAGGCAGGGGAAAGACGTGGACCAGGCTGGCGAAGTGATACGATTGACGCAATACATGTTTGATACAATGGAAGAGGTGGTACGCGAGTGGCCCAAACACTGGTATATGTTCCGTCCATTCTGGCCCCCGGAGAGCTGATTGGACATGTATGATGTATAATCTGTTTCGCCTCGGCTCATTTATCATCCCGCGCCTGCCACGGCAGCTCATACTGGTCATCTCCATTATAGCGGGTACGCTCGCCTGGCTTATTGCAGCTAAAGCTAGAAAGCAGGCGACGATCAACGCGCTGCATGTCCTTGGGCCTGAGATACGCTCAACACGAGCCGGACGCCGCCGGTTACGGCGCACGGTACGCGGCATGTTCCAGAACAGCATGCGTAATTACCTCGAAGTGTTCTATTTGCCTTATGAATCGCCAGAAAGGTTGTTACGGCGTATGCCCGACATTCGTGGGATAGAACACTTCGAAGAAGCTCTGGCGCTGGGAAAAGGCGTTATTCTCTTTTCCGCGCATTTTGGGCCTTTTGATTACGTATCCCAGTGGTTCTCCGCGAAAGGCTATCAACTGACGATACCCGTGGAACGCCTGAAAGATGAACGAATGCTGAAGCTGATGGTCTCATTACGCAGCAGCAAAGGCGTGCATTTTGTGCCCCTGGGCGGCAGCGCTCCAATGCGAGCAATTGTGCAGGCCCTGCGGAATAACCAGCTTGTGCTGATTACCGGCGACCGTGCGGTGCAAGGAGAGAGCGTGGAAAAGCCCTTTTTTGGAGCAATTGCGCGCCTGCCTCTGGGACCCGTTTCCCTTTCACTGCGCACAGGAGCGCCTCTCGTTGGAGCCTTTAGCTGGCACGCTTCGAGAAACGAAATCAAGGGCGAATTTGTGCCCCTCACACTTGAACTGCCGCAAGAAGAGCGGAAGAATCCCGATGCCGTGATGGACGGCCTGATTAAAAGGATGGAGCGGATCATCAAAGCGCATCCCGAGCAATGGGTCGTTTTTTCCCCCGTCTGGATTACTGACCCTCACTCCTGAGCGAGCGCATCATGCGACGTGGGGGATCAACAAACCAGCTCCAGGCACATTGCGCCACGTAGACCCCCGGCGAAAGGCGAACCGGCGGGATTTCCTGTCCACCGGAGCGAGCGGTGCGTTCAAGGATGGCCCGGCGGAAATCACCGGGAGTACGACCCGGGAAAAGAGTATAGGCGGCTCCAATATGCTGCCAGAAATGCGCATCACTTCCGCCTGTTTCGGCAAAATGCCATTGTTGATTGGCCTCGCGCACTTTTGCGCGCACCCAGGCATTCGCCGGCGTGGGATTGTATATTTCGATGCCATCGATGGCGTAGCCCCTTTCCAGCAACTCATCGATCTTCTTGCGATTCAAACTGGGAACGAGTTGCCCAAACGGATGAGGGACAACTACCAGGCCACCCTGTTCTTTGATCGCATCGATGCTTTCCTCGACAGGACGCATCGCCCTGGGCGCCTTCTTGACGAACAGACCCAGCAGATGTCCCTGGCGTGTCGAGACTTCGACACCGGTTATCATTTGTAGCGGGCTATTCTGCTTTGCGATTAACTCCTCCACCCGTTTTGCGCCTTCGAGATGATCGTGATCGGTAACGGCGATCAGGGGCAAACCCTTGCGGGTAGCCACCTCAATCACGCGCGCAGGACTGGCCCAACCATCGCCAAGATTGGTGTGCATATGAATATCGGCCCGGCTATATCCAACAGGCGCTTCCAGAGGCTTTTTGTACTCTTGCTGATCCACTACATTCTTCGAAGCATGTTGCATGATCTGCGTTATCCTTTACAGGGCGCGCGAGATTTGTCTGAAGTACGGATTATCTCGCTCTTCCATTAATTCATAATAATAGTCGAGAATATGCTGCGCGACACGCGGCCAGGCATAATCAAACGCTTTTTGCTTGCCCACCTGAATAAACTTCTGCCGCAGAGGCTCGTGCTCAAGCAATTGGCCTATGGCCCAGGCCAGTTCTTCACTATCACGTGGAGCGGTCAAAAGCCCATCGATGCCATTGCTGATCACAGTACGATATCCACTGATATCCGATGCCACCACAGGAGTACCCGATGCCATCGCTTCCAGCAGCACGACGCCCATACTTTCTCCTCCGGTAGCAGGCGAGCAGAAGACATGCGCACTGGCGAAGTAACGCCATTTATCTTCATCCGGGACATAGCCGGTGAAGATGACATCCTGCCACCCATGCTTCTCGACAAACTTCTGAAAACCTCGTCTCAGGCGGCCATCTCCTACAAAAAGAAATCGCGTGTCCGGGTACCTTTCGCGAATGTAAGGGATAGCGCGTAACAGATACTTCGCTCCCTTTCGCTTCTCAAAGCGTCCTACGAAGAGGATATTACGTTTGCCATCCATATATTGCGGAAACGGCGCAACCTCCGTTTTGCAGCGTTCGAGATTGACACCGTTAGGAATGACACGATAATCACCGGGGAAGTAGCGCGAAACGAACTGGTAAGCGGCACTGGAAACGGCGATGCGCCCGGCAAGTCTGCGAAAATAGGGTCGCAAGAATGGAAAGGCGGACGCGTATGCAAGGTTAGAAGTAGAATACAGGCGCGGATACGATGAGGCATGAAACGTTCCGACGGTCAGTGTGCGAGAACACCGCAGGGCAGCCAGCGAAAGGCCAGGAATCAGCGGTTCATGAACGTGCAGCACATCGAAGTGTTCCCGCTGTAATACCCTGCGCACACGCAAGACCAGCGATGGATCAAGCATGATACGCGCTATCGAACCATTGATCGGTATTGGAGTTGTCCGGCCCATTTTGAGGACATTCCTTTCGGTTAGCCTCCCTTTCGAGCCGGATGCTGGTGCCAGCACACGCACATCATGCCCCATTGCTATGAATTCGTTAGCCAGATGCCAGACATGGTCACGCACCCCACCTGGATAACTCCAATCGTAGGGCGTCACTATGCCAATTTTCATGCGCAAAATCTGCTTTCTAAAACGTGGTAAAAAAGGAGTTTACCACCCTCCAGTGCCTGCTTCACCGCAGCAAGTTTCACCCTATCCACCGAAAGCCACCGCTTGCTGCTCTACAGGCGAATTTGCGTGCCGGCGAAGCCAGTTCCGGCACGTCCGACAGCCATCAGAGTGCTTCATTTCGAATACTCAAGGCCGCATTGAGATCACGGTCAAGCGACAAGCAACAGCGCTTACAGACAAAAACCCGATCAGCAAGCGTCAAATCTTCATCTACCCAACCACAAGCAAAGCAAAGCAAACACTGTCGATAATCTCCCTGCGCTCCCTATATACAGTTCTATGTATGACATTCTCGCACTATCGCGCGAAATACATCTTTAATACGCCCGCCGTTTCAAAATGGAAACAACTTCCCTCCACGTAAACCATTCTATCACGTCTGGCTACTGTTGTGTTACCGGATCGTAGTTAACCTAACCGGCGCGCGAACTCGACGAAGTACTGCATGGATTGCGGATTGCTCATCGAGTCTACGCTGATGGCTTTTTCCATTGGGGCGCCCATGAAGATTTTCTTCACCGGGACCTCCAACTTCTTGCCATTCAGAGTGCGCGGCACCTCTGGGATGACGAACACATCGTCAGGCACGTGATGCGGCGAAAGATTGCTGCGAATCTTATCGCGGATGCGCACCTTGAGCGCATCATCTAGCTCTACCCCCGGCCTGAGAACGACAAAGAGGGGCATGTAGTATCCTCCTCCTGGACGTTCCATACCGATAACAAGACTATCGAGTACTTCTGGCAGGTCTTCTACCACACGATAAATCTCGCTGCTGCCCATGCGAATGCCCTTGCGATTGATCGTGGAATCCGACCGGCCATAGATGACGGCGCTTCCCCTGGAAGTAATCTTCACCCAGTCGCCATGTCGCCACACACCAGGATACATCTCAAAGTAGCTTTCGAGATAGCGCTTATTGTTCGCATCGTTCCAGAAAAACAGCGGCATGGATGGCATCGGTTCGGTAATGACAAGCTCGCCCATCTCATCGATAAGCGGATTCCCATTGTCATCGAACGCCTGCACATTTGCTCCCAGCGCGCGGCACTGCAATTCGCCCGCGTAGACAGGTAGCAGTACTGAGCCGCCCAGGAAAGCCGAACATACGTCAGTACCGCCACTGACCGAAGCCAGCCAGAGGTCCTCTTTGACATGCTCGTATATCCACTGGAAACCTTCGGGTGGCAACGGAGAGCCGGTCGAGCCAAGGCCGCGCAGCTTGCTCAGGTCGAATGTTTTGCCCGGCTCAATCTCCGCTTTCATGCAGGCGAGTATAAATCCGGCGCTGGTGCCGAAGAATGTCATGCCAGACTTTTCGGCGTATTCCCAAAGCGCATTCATACTGGGATAGGATGGACTGCCGTCATAGAGCAAGACCGTTGTTCCAAGCAACAATCCCCCCAGAAGCAGGTTCCACATCATCCAGCCGGTTGTGGTATACCAGAAAAATCGATCTTCCGGCTTGAGATCGAGGCTCATATACAATTGCTTCAAATGCTCAAGCAGAATTCCGCCCTGGCCCTGCACAATAGCTTTGGGCAGGCCGGTGGTGCCGGATGAATAAAGCACCCACAGGGGATGACTGAACGGCACCTGCTCGTAGGTCAGTTCGGCATTGCTGGCCGGCATATCATCCCACATCATGGCATTAGCATACCGTTCAGCGCCCGAGTCTTTGAACACATAGGGAACGACGATGGTTTTTTGCACTGTAGTCAAAGCTTCTTGCAGCTCTGATATGATAGCCCGCCTGTCAATAATTTTGCCGTTATACATGTATCCATCTACGGCGAAAAGAACCTTCGGCTCGATCTGCTGAAAACGATCGATGACGCTGCGCGTGCCAAAGTCGGGCGAGCAGCTTGACCAGGTCGCCCCAATGCTGGCACAGGCCAGAAACGCGATTGCCGATTCCGGAATATTCGGCATATAGGAAACTACTCTGTCACCCGATTGTACACCCATGCCGCGCAGCGCAGCCGCGACGGTAGCTACTTTGCGGTACAGTTCATCCCACGATATTTCCGTTAAGGGCTGCGATTCTGACTGGAACAACAACGCCGGACGCTCTGTCGTAGCATTGCGGAAGACGTGTTCCGCGTAATTGAGTTTCGCACCTGGAAACCACTGCGCGCCGGGCATTTTTCTTTCCACCAGTACGGCGCTGTAAGGCTGCGAGGCCTTGATTTGAAAAAATTCCCACAGCGAAGCCCAGAAGTCTTCAAGTTTGTCGACCGACCATTGCCAGAGTTCTTCGGGGTCGTCAAAATGCAGGCCCTTCTCTTTTTCAAGCCACTGCATATAATGGGTGAGATTAGCCTGTCGTTTCATCTCCTCGGATGGTTCCCAGAGAAGCATTCCTTCGGTTACTGGAGCTGCCATACTTATCCTTCCTTTACCAAGCAAATAGTTCTCTAGCCATTGGGGTGAACGTAGGGGCCAGATTTATCGCGCCCCAGGCCGGGGCTTCCCCGAATCACCTCAAGGTTAGAGAGCTGACAAATATGTAGCATGAGGTGGAGTTACTTACGAATTTAGTATATTACATTTTGGCGCGGGTGAGAAATACGCTTTTTACGTTAGCCGGCAATGGTCGCCTTCATTTCAAGCTTTTGCTTTATCCAGTAAGTGATCAAGCGATAGAGGAAGATGCAGAGGGCGAGCCAGAGCGCACCGGAGAGGTAGCCCGCGAGAACATCGGTCAGCCAGTGTTCGCCTTCCAGGATGCGCGAATATCCAATCAGCAGAATATCTAACGCGGCAAACACCTGTAATGGGATCAAGAAATGATAGTAGCGCCACTGACGTATCGCGGGCGTGAAGCTGAGATACAGCAAAAAACCATAATAGGCTACATCCGTTTCGGTGTGACCAGAGGGGAAGCTATGAACCGGAATAGTACTCAGAACTTTCACACAGTCATGGGGTGCGAGACAATCATCCGGCAGCGGACGCGGGCGAGCGACGAGGGTGTTGATAATAAAATTGATTCCAGAGGCAATGGCAACTGTGCCCACAATACCGGCAGCCGACTCGTAGCACGCAAGCGCTGATTTACCCTTGAGGTGCCTGATTATGCCGGCAGTGACTAAGCCGACCAGCCATAGCGCCAGGGCCACAAGAGTAGGGGTCGGATTATTAAGCGCGCTGACAAATTCGATGAAGTCGTTGACCCAGGGATAAGGATGCAGGTGTTGCACGGTCAGGGTCGTATCCAGGTCGAGCGGGTAGGGCTGTGGATGACCATGAACAAGCACAGACGCGGTTGATAACAGTATTACACCCGCGACAAACAGGGCAATGCCGATAGGATGCGGCCTCAACCTCACCTGTTCAGATCGGCTTTCCCCGGAAGTTTCAGAAGGAGAAATCGCAGGACATATTCCTTGAGAATCGGCTGTCCCATCCATAGCAAATATCCCTTTATGTTAGAAAACGCATCAATCAAGATCTCTACGTATTTTAACATGAGGATAGAGGGCCGGAAACTGCAGCTCCGGCCCTCTATCAACGAAAAGCAATACTCTGGAATCGCCCGGATTTTTTACCCCTGATGCGTGCCGGTCTGGACAGCCTCAGTCGCCTGGCGAGCCGCGGTCTGGGCAGCATCCCATCCCTGGCGAGAAATTCGCTGCGCAGTCTCAACACCCTGGCGTGCGATAACCTGGGCCGTCTCTACCGCCTGCTGGTAGTAAGCGAATGGAGCATAGAGGAAATCGATGTAGGCGTTCATTGATTCACGAGCAATGGTCTGAAAAGCCTCTTGCTGGGCATGCGACTGCTCTACGAGGGTCTCCATAAGACCACGCGCGCCGCCCGCGTGACTCCTCAACAGTTCGGTCCCATTCTCATAGATGCTCTGGGCATATTTCAGGTTGTGCTTCTGGGCGGCAATTACGCTCTCGGTAACCGTCTGTAGCGTTCCCTGCTGTTTCTGGGGCTGCTCCACAAATTCCTGCATAACGGTGTGAGCATCTTCGGCCTGATTCTTAAGAACCTCTACACCGCTCTCAAAAACGCTCTGAGCAAAGCGCAGGTTGCGCTCTTGCGCGGCAACAAGACTATCCGCAATGGCTTTGTTCGTCTCCTGCCAGGATTTGGTCAAATTGACCGTTGCTTCGTTGATCTCTCTGGTTGTCATTTTTCGCTCCTTGTTTCTTGTGCATGTACGTACTTGTAAGACTGTATTCACTCCACAAATGTGCGCCGCACGCGTGGATCGTCGTCGATGTTCACACCGGTTATTCGCGGCCAGATGCGCCCGGTCACTTACGTTTCTCCCGGTAAGGTTTCTTTTAGCATCTATATGCATTTTACATATAGATGCAACATTTGTCAAGGGGGTCATGGGGAATTTTTGGGGCAAATCATAGCCAACCATTTTCCAGTTTCCTCGAAAATGGTTGACTACGGCTCTGAATAACCACGCTCACATCATAAAACGCAGCGGGGCCAGAATGCGTTCGCTCAACTTCGTGTACCAGTGCCGGTGTACCCACTTATCGAGTGTTAGCTCTTCAGCATCGGTCAGGTCGCATTCGAAGAGTTCCTGCATTTGCTGCGCGAACTCAGCACTGTACACCTCGACATTGATTTCAAAATTTCCGATGGAACTCAAACGATCAAGGTTAGCGGTACCGATCGTGGACCATTGACCATCAATTGTACATGTCTTAGCGTGCAACATATGCTGATAACCGAAGATGCGAATCCCTGCTTTGAGACACTCATGAAAGTAGCCTCGCGCTACCCAGTCAACGTCGATATGATTGGAGACCCAGGGCACCAGAATTCGTACCTCCACTCCACGAGCGGCGGCAGATTTTAAAGCCCCCAACAAAATGTGATCGGGAACAAAGTACGCATTAGTGAGCATGATCGAATGTTCCGCCTTGTCAATCGCATCGATATACATATCGCGAATAGGAAAGGTCAGGCGTATGGCATCATTTCCACGCAAAGAGATGAACGGATCAAACTTTCGCTGCATACGCCGGTTGATAGTGTCACCTTTAGGGCTGGAGCGGTTCCAGAAGTCGATGAACGCGCGCGCCAGGTCGGCAGCGAATGGCCCGGTGATACGCAGGTGTGTATCTCGCCATTCCGTCGCGTAGAGACTACCCAGGTTGAAGCCGCCGATGAACCCGATCTTGCCATCAACCGAGAGCATTTTGCGATGATCGAGCGCATAGCGCCGTGGATCAAAGAGCTGCCATGGGTGTTTGATAGGGTGATAGGCCATCTTATGGATCGAGGAAGGAAACGATTTGAATGCCCGTGGTACGACAAGATTGCCGAACCAGTCGAAGACGACGTATACTTCTACTCCCTCGGCAGCTTTTTTTGCCAGGTGTTCTTTAAACTTCCTGCCGATCTCATCATCTTTCCAGATGTAGGTTTCAAGGTAGATATATTCCTTAGCGCTATCGATAGCGGCCAGCATATCTTCATAGAGATCGCATCCATAGTCATAGAGCTGGAGTTCATTACTATCGACATGCACAGGCTGAAAGCGCCGGTGTGGAAAGGGCTTTTGATCGTTCTTTCGCTTCCGCCGGTACACGATTGCCACTACCCGCAGCGCTGCTACTGTGATTGCTTGCAGTGCAACCATTATGCCGAACGCATGCAGCGCAATGCGGCGAATAGAAATCCGGGGCCTTCTATGAACGATAGGTCCCTTCTGCCTTGCCTGTACTTGTTCCTTTAGCGCGTTTTCGCTCATTCAGATTCACCCACGCGATGTTTTTTCTTTCATTACACCGCTCTGTAATTGGCATTGCTCATTTCGTTTACCGATTTTGACAGTTTATACGGCGAATGTCAAGCTGGATTAGCTGATGATATCGCCTATCGCGTTCAGGGGTAGGCGAAAAGAGGTCCTTGAAAAAAACGCTGTAGAAACTAATTATACCTCTTCTCGTGAGATATAATACAGTGTAGACAGACAGAATCATCCCATTCATCAGGTAAGCTCTCACAAGAGCTTTCAGGTATTGCCTCAGCTTTTTTGAGTATATAAAGGAGCCTGCATTATGGCAGATACATACACTTCACCATCCGAACCGGGTGCATTCGAGGCCTGGAGCAAGCTGTTTGAAAGCACGATGAAACCTTACACCGACCAGGAAACGACCGTTAAACAGGCTGCGGACGGCAAGGATGATCCCTGGGCCAATTTCATTGACCAGCTCTGGAAAGCTAACCCCTATAGCAAATTATTGCCCATCGACCCGGGAGAAATAGCGCGCGCCTTCCAGCAGATCTGGCTGGACGCCCTGAGCAACCCGGCGCGTTACTGGGCCAATTACACCAATTTCGTCCAGGAATATACGCAGTTAGTGACCTCGACGGCGCTCAAATTCTGGGGTATTAAAACGGATGCTGAGCCGGTTGCCGTCCCGGAGAAAGGCGATAAACGTTTTAACGCGCCCGATTGGCAGCTCAACCCGGCCTTCGATGCGCTCAAACAGGGCTATCTTCTGGCCGCGACGACATTGCTGAAAACCGCCTCGGAGGTTCAGGGACTGGATGAGAAACAACAACGCAAGTTAATCTTCTACCTGCGCCAGTTCCTCGATGCGATCAGTCCCACCAATTACGTTTTCACGAACCCGCAGGTCATTCATGAGGCGATTACAACGGGTGGTAAAAACCTGGTAAATGGTGTGGAGCACCTGCTACGCGATATTGAAGCAGGTCAGATTAAGATGACCGATACCGGGGCTTTTGAACCTGGACGCAACCTCGCGCTTACTCCCGGGCAGGTGGTCTATCGCAACAAGCTGATCGAACTGATCCAGTACACACCCTCGACCGAAAAGGTCTACGCGATCCCCTTGCTCTTCATCCCGCCATGGATCAATAAGTATTATATCCTGGATATGCAGCCACAAAATAGCCTCATCAAGTTTCTGGTTGACAATGGCTTCACCGTTTTTGTCATCAGCTGGAAGAACCCGGACGCCTCGATGGAGGAGACCAGCTTTGAGGATTATCTCACATTGGGGCCGCTGGCCGCCCTGGATGTGATTAAAGAGATCACCAGATCGCAAAAGGTCAATATGGTGGGCTATTGTATCGGTGGCACGCTGCTGTCAATGGCATTGCCTTATATGAAAGCCAAAGGAGATGAAACGGCTAACTCAGCGACGTTCTTCGTCTCCCTGCAAGATTTCAGCGAGGTTGGCGATACATCGGTCTTCATCGACGAGCCACAGGTGAGGTATATCGAGGGACAGATGATGGAGCGCGGCTACCTGGATAGCCGCTCGATGGCGACGATGTTCAACATGCTGCGCGCGAATGACCTGATCTGGAGCAATGTCGTCAACAACTACCTGCTGGGCAAGGAGCCACCTGCCTTTGACCTGCTCTACTGGAACAATGATGGGACACGTATGGCCCGCAAAGCGCACTCCTTCTACCTGCGCAATACCTACCTGGAGAACAATCTTATCAAGCCCAATAAGATTGTCTTGAAAGGAGTGCCTATCGATCTGGGCAAAATTGACCAGGATATCTACGCGGTCGGCACGCAACAGGACCATATCGTCCCCTGGAAATCGGCCTGGAGAATTACGCAGCTCGCCAGTGGCAAGTCGCGTTTCGTGCTGGGCGGCAGCGGTCATATCGCCGGTATCATCAATCCACCGAGCAAGGGAAGAGGCTACTGGACGAACGATAAGCCCGTAAAGAGCGCCGATGAATGGTTCAAGTCGGCAGAGCATCACGATGGTAGCTGGTGGGCAGACTGGCTGGAGTGGCTAAAACTGCGTTCAGGCGAACTGGCAGCGCCACCAACAATGGGCAGCGCTGCTTATCCACCACTTATGCCGGCGCCGGGCAGCTACGTGCTGGAAAAGTAAAAGAAAAGGGGCAATGTACAAGGATGAACGTTCAGGACGAGACAATTGCTATTCGCTCAGGAGAGGATTTTGACGTTCCAAAGGTGGAACAATACCTGCGCGAGCATATCGAGGGCTTAGGCCCCGGCCCATTGCGTGTCAGGCAGTTCCCATCCGGGGCTTCTAATCTGACATACTTGCTGCAAATAGGCGATTGGGAAGGTGTGCTGCGCCGCCCGCCGTTTGGCCCGGTTCCACCAAAAGCCCACGATATGGAAAGGGAATCCGGCCTGTTGCGCAAGATTGCTCCCGTCTTTCCCCTCGCGCCCATGCCCTACTTCTTCTGCAACGACCTGAACATTTTAGGTGCGCCCTTTTATGTGATGGAAAGACGCAGAGGGGTGGTTGTCAATGACAGGTTCCCGCCCGGCGTCACACCTACAGAAGAATTATGCGCCCGCATGTCGCAAACGGTCGTCGAGACATTGGTGCAGATACACGCTATCGACTGGCAGGCGGCAGGATTGAGCGAGTTTGGGCATCCCGAAGGTTTTCTCGCACGCCAGGTAAAGGGCTGGATCGAGCGCTATTTCCGCGCGCAAACCGATGAAATTCCCCAGGTTGTACCTCTCACCAGCTGGCTGGCAGAACACGTGCCACAAAGCCCACCGGCAACGCTTATTCACAATGATTTCAAATTGAATAACATGCTGCTGGCTGCAGATGACCTGACCAGGGTAACAGCAGTGCTGGATTGGGAAATGGCGACCATCGGCGATCCACTTTTTGATCTCGCCATTACATTGAGTTACTGGGTGAATAGCGATGATCCGGAAGAACTGCGCACAGTCCTGCCCGCGGTAACCACGATGCCCGGTTTCATCAACCGCGAGCAATTTATGGAAATGTACGCGCAAAAGAGCGGGCGCGATCTCTCCTCGCTCGATTTTTACCTGATCTTCGCGTATTTCAAGCTGGCCGTAATTATCCAGCAGATTTATGTACGCTGGAAGCGCGGGCAAACGCAGGATGAACGCTTCGCGGCTTTCGGCAATCGTGTGCGTGCCCTTATAGAATACACAGCCCGGCTTGTGGAGAGGAAATAACCAGGACGTTGTCTTGACAAAGCGTGCATCTAGATGTAAAATGCATATAGATGTAAAATGTCAATTCAAACGCAAGCTAAAGGGCTATTATATTACTGAATAATGGGTGGTGGCATTATTATGGTGCATATGAACGAGGATCAAGAGAAGGATCAGGAAAAAGAATTTCAAAATTCTGCCACGGATGCGTGGTCGAAGAACTGGGTTGTGCCGGTCGTGCTGCTCATGCTGCGCGAGTGGAGTTCCTATGGGTATGAATTGATGGAGAAGATGGCAGCATTTGGCCTGGCAGCGATGAATCCGGGGACGTTCTATCGAACACTGCGGCAAATGGAAAAGCAAGGCATGGTCAGTTCCAGTTGGGATACCTCAGAGGGCGGCCCTGCCAGGCGCATATACAAGATTACCGAGGCTGGTGAGGCTTACCTGAAGTTCTGGGCAGAGTCATTGGACCAGTACCAGAAGATGATGGATGCGTTCTTCCGCATCTATACCGGCAGGCCATCGCCAAAAGAAAAGAAGGATGAAAAGTGAAAGAGGCTAACTCAGACTCCTACGGCTTTTACCAGCTCTGGTTAAAAAACCTGCAAGAAGGGCAAGATCAGGTTCTGAAAGCGACAGCCCAGGGCATGCAAAATTCAAGAGAAGCCTGGAAACAATGGCTTGATGCGACGATGTCTACCTGGCAAAAAACTGCTGAAATGGGAACCGACCCGTTAGGACTTACTTCACAATGGCTGGAGATGATGGAGGCGATACAGGAGAAATTGCTGGCCGGAGGAACCGTCCCGTCCGACCCTTTCACTTTCCTGAAAGAGTGGTACGACGCTATTAGCGAATCCTGGTCTAGCATAGTCGAACGCATCATCGCTTCCGAACAATTCCTCGAATTCAACAAGCAGTTTCTGGAAAGCTATGCCAGTTTCTCGCGGGCATTCCGGCGCGCCAACGAAGAGTACCTGCGCATCTTGCAATTGCCCTCGCGCTCCGATGTATCGCACGTATCCGAACTCGTTGTTGCCCTGGAAGAGAAGTTTGACCGGCTAGACGAGAGGTTTGAGGATGTTGACGCTGCCCTCGCTCAAACCGTAAAGCGCGAGGCGATTGAGGGCATTGAGCATCGCCTGGCAGCTGCCGAGAGTCGCCTAAATCAATCTATTGCCAGCGTAGAAGGAAACGTGCAGCAGGCTGGGAGCCAGCTAACTCAGGCGATTTCCAGTATCGAAGTATACTTGAAGCATATTGAGAGCCAGGCGGCCACGATTGCTCCAGAGCTGGAGAGTCGCTTAGCCACGGTTGAGGGTAAGCTGGATGCGCTTCAAGAGCAAGCTGGACAGTTCAGGGCAATCCAGGACCTGGCCCAACGCCTGGAACAGGTTGAAGGCAAGCTGGATACTATCTTGACGAAGTTTTCAAAGCTCGAGGCTTATGAGCCTGACGGCCATGGCGAAGCGAAAGCGCGGGCACCTCATAAGCCTCAAAGGAAAAAGGCGTCTCAAACAGAGGCCGCCGGTCAACCTGCTGAAGCCGGGTCGTAAGGTCGGACATCGTAGTCCTATCGCATGATATTAAAAAAGAATAGAGGGGAAAAGCTTCATGGCTATTGAGCATAGCGCATCACCGTTTAGTGATATCGAAAGTACATTAAAAAAGCTTAAAACTGGTATGCGGATTGTTCTGGATGGAGCAAAAGCCGACACAGGACAGACGCCGAAAGAGGTGATCTGGACAAAGAACAAGGCTCAACTCTACCACTATCTATCCCCGGTGAAAAAGCGCTTCCCGGTGCCGATTCTGCTGATTTATGCATTGATCAATCGCTCCTACGTTTTAGACCTGATGCCCGGCAACAGCCTGGTAGAATATCTTGTCAACAAGGGTTTTGATGTCTATATGCTTGACTGGGGCACCCCCGGCGATGAAGATAAAGACCTCACATTTGAAAACTACGTACTGGACTACATCGCTCGCGCCGTGAAAAAAGTATTGAAAACGTCCCAGGCCGATGAACTCACCCTCTTTGGATTCTGCATGGGTGGCACCATGTGCGCAATGTATGCCGCGCTCTTCCCCGGTAAACCCCTGAAGAATCTGATCCTGCTGACCGCGCCCATAGATTTTACCGAGGAAAACATGGGCTTGTACGGAGTGTTCACCAGCGAGAAACATTTCGATCCCGACGTGCTGGTAGATCTCTATGGTAATGTGCCCGGTGAACTTGTTGATACGGGCAATCGCCTGGTGAGGCCAGTTACCAACTATGTTGGAACATACGTGACCATGTGGGACCGCATCATGCACGATAAGCCGATGGAAACATGGCTGGCGATGAACAAATGGGTAAACGACGGTGTGCCTTTCGCCGGAGCCACGTTCAAGCAATGGATTCGCGAGTTTTACCAGCAGAATAAGCTGGTCAAGGGCGAGATCATGCTGCGCGGGCGAAGAGTAGACCTCTCAAATATTACCTGCCCCGTCCTTGATATCGCGGGAAAAAAGGATCACATCTGCACTCTGCCGCAAGCCGAGGCCATTATGCGCCTGATTAGCAGCCAGGATAAGGAATTCTACGTTCTCAACGCCGGACATGTGGGCCTGCTGACGGGCGCCGATGCCAGGAGGAATCTCTGGCCCAAGATCGAGAGCTGGTTGGAGCCTCGTTCAGTTTAGCTGATGCCTGAAGAAGTCTGAACAGCCACTCCTCATCAAGGCGTGCTTAATTTACCGGGCGTGACGTTTACCGTCGAAAGCCGACTGCCACAGTAGACCTGTAGCGCCACCCTGTCGCCAGGATTCTTGTTCAGCACGCTATCCAGCAGTTCGGCTTCATTCGTGTTTGACATGCTGCCCCTTTGCTTGCGAAATCTCATTTCATTTTTCTATGTGTTACAATGTTTCCGGGAACCACTCAGAACAATTGTCACATAGAGAAATGATGAGTGGCAAAGCATAGCTCTTCATTTCTAATACACCACCATTCTTGTAGTTACCATTAAAGCATGAGCGTGTTTTTGCGAGCAAGGCATGGAGATAGTAGTGGCATCTGGCAGACCTGCCGGTCAATGGCCGGATCCTCTCTTTTCTATGCTTGCCCACGCTTAAGCGTTGAATCGATATCAGCAAGTTATTTCACGCAAGGAGGAGACTTATGTGCAGACGACTGGACGGTAAAACTGCCATTGTAACTGGAGCGGGCCGCGGTATTGGCCGGGCGATAGCGAAAGAACTGGCCCTTACAGGGGCAAATGTGGTTATCAACTACGCGCGCAGCGCCGAGTCCGCTGAGCAGCTGGCCGAGGAGATTCGCGAGACCGGTGTGCAGGCGCTGCCGATTCGCGCTGATGTCACCGATTACGACCAGGTCGGCGAGATGGTACGGCAAACTATCGAGACTTTCGGCCAGATCGATATCTTAGTAAACAACGCCGGCATCACCCGCGACAAAACGCTGAAGAATATGACCAGGCAGCATTGGGACGAGGTAATCAACGTCAATCTTGGCAGCACATTCAATTGCACCAAGCAGGTTTTACCCTTTATGCTAGAGCGCAAGAGCGGCAAGATTGTCAATATCAGTTCTTTTGTGGCCCTGGCAGGCAATATTGGACAGGCAAACTATGCCGCGACCAAGGCAGGCATCATCGGATTCACCAAATCAGTAGCGCTTGAGGTTGCTCGTCACGGCATTACGGTCAATGCGGTCTGCCCAGGCTTCACAGAGACCGATATGTTGTTTGAAGTACCGGAGAACATACGCCAGCGTATCCTGGAAAAGATTCCCATGGCGCGCTTCGGCACGGCAGAAGAGATTGCCTCGTGCGTGAGGTATATTGTCACTGAAGCCGATTACATGACTGCCCAGGCTATCAGTATTAACGGAGGCGTTTACATCTAGTCCTGCAAGAAGATCAGGCAAACGAAGCATCAAAGCCGCGGGGATTCTTCGCTGCGCTCAGAATCCCCCGTCACTTATGAGCAATCACCACGGCCAAAAATCTTGACATGGCAATGAGCCTGAACTATAATTTTTCAGCAGGTCGTGAGGGTTCAGGGCTGCGTAGGTTTTGTGTTTCACCTGCACCCTCAAAACTGGCCACAAGGGGGTGAGCCCTGGTGTCGGAAGTCAAGATCGGCGAAAACGAATCGTTTGAAACTGCTCTCAAACGGTTCAATCGTAAGATTCAGCAAGATGGCATACTGGCTGAAGCTCGCCGCAGAGAGCATTACGAGAAGCCGAGCGTCAAACGGAAGAAAAAAGAAGCAGCCGCGAGACGGCGCAGAAACGCTCACAAAGCATAATTTCGCACATAAGAGATTTGCCTCCACCTGTTCGGGTGATGCGGTAGTAGTTGTACCTCGTATCATCTTTTTCAGGAGGAGGCTTCATTTTTTACCAGGCCCTATACGCCTGTGGTTGAATGTTCCCGGTGAATTATGGAAAAATACAAATCAGAAATAGAACTTTCTATCGACACAGGAGACGAAGAAACCGATTCGATCATTCATGAGTTACTTGCCTCTCTTTCACTAGAAGAGCTTCTTGAGAAGACGCTGCGCGAAGCGGGTATTTCACAAGCTGCGCTGGTGACACTTGTCGTAACAGAAGATGCAATGATGCAAGATTTGAATAAGCGTTATCGACAGCAAGATAAACCAACCGATGTGCTTTCATTTCCTTTACTGGATAAACCATTGGTGAAGGCGCCCGATGACCAGCTCTGGGCATTTGCCGAGGGCAACAATGGCGAAGTAAGCGCAGAGACAAGCAATCTACCAAAGTTTATTACCCCATCTGAATTACCTCTGAACTTAGGTGATATCGTCATTTCATGGCCGACAGTCGTGCGCCAGGCGGCACAAGCAGGGCATACGCCTGCTTATGAACTACTCTACCTTTTCGCTCACGGTATTTTACACCTCGTTGGCTACGATGATGCGACAGAGGCCGGGTACAGCGCAATGGTGAATTTACAACGAGCGGTATTGGAAGCGATGGGGTGGAAAGCGCAAAACCAATGAGCAAATCGCCACTACCGGCGGGTTCGCCAAAAAGCGAATGGGCGAAATTCATTGCCAGTTTTGGTTATGCCTTCGCCGGACTGTGGTATGCGCTTCGCACCCAGCGCAACATGTGGGTACACATCATTATAGCGGTTCTCGCGATTGCCCTGGGTATCGTGCTGCGCATTTCAGCAGTTGAGTTTGCGATGATCTTCGTGGCAATTACCGGTGTCTTCATCGCCGAGATGTTCAATACGGTTATCGAGTTATGTATTGATCTGGCCTCGCCGGAATACCATCCCCTGGCGAAAATCGCGAAGGATGTGGCAGCGGGCGCCGTACTTCTAAGCGCCATTCTCGCTGTTGTGATTGGCCTGTTCGTATTCGTACCCCACTTGTGGGAATTGATTCACTAACTGCCACAAGCAGACCATCACAATCGCCAGAAATACCACCAGGGGCATCAATGTCCATAGTCCGACATGCTGTGCCAGAAAGCCGGTAAGCCAGGGAAACATTGCCGCGCCGGCGCTGCCCAGGCTGGCAAGGAAACCAACCGCACCAGCTAGAATATGCGCTGGCACGCGGCTTGAGAGAAAAGCAATGGTGATGGGGTAAATAGGCCCGAAGCTAAAACCTAACAGGCAGAGGCCGAACGCGGAGACAGAAAACAGCGGTACGAGCCAGAATAGCAGAGCCGCGACAATTGTCCCTAGCAGGCAATATTGTACCAGCCGCCGAGTGCCGATACGCAAAGCAACTCTGGCCAGCGCCACTCGTCCCAGCGTTAGCCCCAACCAGTAGCCACTGACCATCCAGCCTGAATAGAGAATAGAAAAGTGCCGCTCCTCGGTCAGCAAACTATAGACCCAGCTGCCTACACTCACCTCGGCGCCCACATAGACAAGCAGGAAAAAGGCCGCAATCCACACCACCGGCAGCTTGAGGGTGTTGACAAAAATGTTGCCCTGCAGACCCCCGGTCACTTCCGTTTGCTGGTCGTTCTGGCGCTTGGCGAAAATTTGTCTGTAGCCAACCAGCAGAATCAGGACGATGGCAACCCATACGAAGTAGACGCTGTTCCACCCCCACCTGATCGCCAGGATAGTCGATGCGATGAGCGGACCGAGCAAAGCCCCACTGCCGTAGAAAGCATGCAGATAGTTCAAGAGAGCGGCATTGCGTGGTAATCCAGCGATGTACGCATTGAGGCCCGCATCGATAATGGCTACGCCAAAACCGAGCATGAGCATCGTAACCAGCACGATGTCAAATGGAAGCATGAAGCCAAGGGCCAGCGCGCCCAGCAGAAAACTGAACGCGCCCAGTACCAGGAAGCGCCTGTTCCCCAATTTCTGGACAAGCAATCCGGTGTTGAAAGCAGCGATCAGATAGCCAAGAGTTGACGCGAGGAAGAGCAGGCCAACGGTAGCCTTATCGATACCATAATGCGCCTGTATGCCCGGTATCAGAACGCCAAATGCTCCGTCGTTCGCTCCAATTAAGATAAATGAGAAAAAAGCAAGCCCTATTTGGAGCCGCGCAAACCTCACTTGCTGCGCTACAGCCGCTTCTACATGCTCTTTATCTTGATGATGAGCAGGCGAATTCAATGTATTGTTACTTCACACGCTCGACGTATTGCCCGGTACGGGTATCGATGCGAATCTTGTCGCCGGGATTCACGAACAGGGGCACATTGACCACGGCCCCGGTCTCCAGCGTCGCGGGCTTTGTGACATTGTTGGCAGTATCGCCACGCACACCCGGCTCAGCGCTCTCCACCGTCAGTTCGACGAAGTTTGGCAACTCAACGGCAATGATATTATCGCCATCTACCAGCATTTCCACGATATCCTGCTCTTTGATGAACTGCACGGCACTGCCAAGCATCTCCTTAGGAATGGGCTGCTGATCAAACGTTTCGGTATTCATGAATATGTAGTCATCGCCATCGATATACAGGAACTGCCAGTTCTGATGTTCGACGCGGACAGCCTCAATCTCTTCGCCCGCGCGGAAGCGCTGCTCAATGACACGCCCGGTCCTCAGATTCTTCAAACGCGCACGCACGAAAGCGCGCCAGTTCCCCGGACTAACATGATGGAACTCAGTAATAGTATATAATTCGTTGTTATAACGTATAACCATGCCGTTATAAAAATCGGCTGTTGTTGTCGCAGCCATTGGTGGATTCTCCTTTCAACCAAACACAAAAAAAGATAGCATTTCTTTGAATTATTTAGGGTCACTTCAAAGTTTAGCAGAGGACTGTATCCGCTTCACCCCTAACATTCGCTTCACCCAATAGTTTATCATGCCATGCAAGATGATGAGAAGCATCAAGCTAGCATTCTGGATAGTTTCTCCGTATGTTCGGCGAATTTTGCCAGGCGCTTCTTTTTGAGGTTTTCGCGCAGTATCCAGTTGATGTCGGGATCATTCCAGGACGCCGATTGGCTCATCAGCGCGAAACCTTTTTCGGGCGCAGCCGCTGTCACGACGCTGAGTGTGTACCCCAGGGCCTGGCGCAATGCTCGGAAATCCTCGCGTTTCCGCTCAGCGATAGGAACGGAGTGCATACGCTCTAACACCAGACGCTGGATTGAGAGGGCGGCATTGACGATTTCGGGAGCGTGAAGCAATGGAGGTTCGGCGACGGCGGCAATACTTGCTCGCTGCTGAAAGTTGTCCCCCTCAGCGGCCAGCGTCATTAAATAGGCAATGGTCTCTTCGGGAGCGGCGGGCAAAAGCTGCTGAAAACCCATAGCGACCGCTTCGCGCACACGCCAGGAAAGGCTGCTCGCATAATGACCCAATAATTTATAGATTTCCTCGCGCCAACCGGGTAGAACGGCCGCACACGCACCCGAAGCCACGATACCACAAAGCACAACAAACTCACCAGGAGTATTTACCTCAATATGTTCGCCATCATGCAAGAGATACGTCAATAACTCGCGTGTTTGCCTGGCATATTCCGGGACGACGGCCCCCAGAAGGTTGCTGAACTCAATCGCCAGTTCCAGGTTAGCACGTTTCCCGGGTAAACGGCTCTGTTCGCGTAGATAAAACTCCAGGGGACGACGATTACCATTTAAAGCTCTTTCAACCAGGGACGATAGCGTTTCATGCATATTTCTCTATCCTTGAAATAATTCGGAGCTTATAAAGCCAATTTTATAGCACTTGTAATTACCCGCTGATACATTCCGGGAGCCAATTTTATTTTATCATATTATGAGGCAGGCTTTTCGCGCTTATCTAATCCCTGGGCAATTGAACCATATGCTTTCTGTAAATACTCCTCCAGTTTGCGCCAATCCTGTTCAATGTTGGTCGAGGTCCTGCTGGTAATCAGGTCTACGGTATCGGCTGCTAGCGTGCGCCATTCCGCCGATTCGCGTACCTGCTCCGCGGTCAATCCAAACAAGGCGCTATGCAGTTCGACAAGTGTTTGTATCAATTCCTCTTTTTCTGGTTTGCCCGATAAGCGCCGGTGAACTTCGAAGTACTTCAATTCAAGGTTGGCTACCTTCTTGACATCATAATCCAGGCCCGAATAGCGATGCGCGACGCCATAGAATTTTTCAAGGTATCTCAGTACCTTCTTTTCGTCATGCTCCACAGGCACCCAGGCCAGCGATGCGCGTGTCGTGTAATAGGCTGCGAGCAGGGACATGGGGAATGGGATATGAAATTGCTCCTGGCACAGGCGAACGAGCAACCACAACATCTTGAACCACTTACGATCATAATACGCCTTCCACCCGGCAGCTTCGAAATAGGCGATGCGCTCAGGCTGCATAATAAATTTCCTCGCCATACTCTTTCTGGCTCCTTTCTAACACCTTTAAAGAGAGGACATTTGGGGATTACCTGCTTCCCAGGCAGGGGTTTCCAAAACTCGCCAGGGGAATACCCCTGCCCCTACTATACCAGAAATTGATCGGAAAGGGATGAACGCAGTTGATTTGCTGTGTATAACGCGAGGCAGACAGGGCATATTCCCTCCGCGTGACATCACTAATTTATCTTTAGAGTACGGAATTACTCTTGAGGGGGATTACCATTCCCGACTGTGATTTGGGAAGCCTAACCTTGACGTAAACGGCAATCTTGTGATATAGTATAGGTGTATTCTGTGGATTACTCCGTCTCCTATCCCTTTCCGGGAGGATTATAGCATATGATTGCGGCAAACGATGAATTTGTATCAACGAGCACAGAAGAACCTCAGACGTTCACCATTGAGCAGGTAGCGGCCAAAACAGGTTTGACAAAGCGCACGCTGCGCTATTATGAGGAAGTTGGCTTGCTTCCTCCGACAGATCGCACCGAGGGAAACTACCGGCGTTATACTAAAGATGATATCCAGAGGCTGGAGAATATTAAGAGACTGCGTGACCTGCTGGGATTTTCTCTGGCCGATATTCGCGAGATTATGGAGGCCGAGGATGAACGCGGGCAGATTAAGGTCGCCTATAAAAACGAGACTGAGGCCGCGGCCAAGATAGCGCAGTTAGATCGCTCCGATGAGCTTATTCGCACACAATTGCACTTAATCGAACAAAAAATAATCGGCCTGGAAGAGATGCGTACAGCACTGCAAGCTAAGATAGAACGTCATCAGCAAGTACGCGAAGCATTAATGAAAGATAAATAACTACCAAAATTTTTTATACTAGATTGGACTTTTATGCCTTATGAAAGCATTATCACCTGACTCTGCGGAACTTCCCGTTGTTGTCGGAGTCACCACTGAGGAAACGCGGCAGGCGAGGGGCCTGACACGGACATTTGTAGCGCTGCGCCACCGCAATTTCCGCCTTTTCTGGTTCGGCCAACTTATTTCGTTGATCGGAACCTGGATGCAGACCACCGCTCAGGCCTGGCTGGTGCTGGAGCTAACCAACAGCGCATGGTGGCTTGGTGTGGTAGGCGCATTGCAATTCCTGCCGGTGCTGCTGTTTGCGCTCTTCGGCGGCGTTCTGGCGGACCGTTTGCCAAAACGGAGGGTATTACTCTTTACACAATCATCTGCCATGCTCCTTGCTCTTGTACTCTGGATACTCGTTGCTACAGGAGCGGTGCAGCTCTGGCATGTACTCATACTGGCAACCTTGCTAGGTCTGGTAAACGCGCTCGATATGCCGACGCGCCAGGCTTTTGTAGTTGAGATGGTCGGGCGCGATGATTTACCGAACGCGGTAGCTTTGAATTCATCGCTGTTCAATATGGCGCGTATTATTGGCCCGGGTATTGGAGGCATCCTGATCGCGTGGTTGGGAGTCGCACCCCTCTTCCTGCTCAACGGCATCAGCTTTATCGCGGTGATTATCGGGCTGGCGATGATTGATATGCATCAATTGCACGCGCAAACCATTCATGAGAAGCCAGAGCATGGCAGGCATGGAGCAGGAACTATGAAGAGCCTGGTTGAGGGGCTTGCCTATGTGCGCAATACGCCCGTGGTTTTCCTGGTCATCGCGGTCGTTGGTATAGTCTCGCTGTTCGGCATCAACTTTAATGTCGTGCTGCCGCTGTTTGCCACCAACGTACTGAATGTAGGATCGATAGGTTTTGGCTTCATTTCCGCCACCTTTGGCGTTGGATCGCTGCTTTCGGCGCTCTGGTTGGCCTGGGGCAATAAAAAGCCCGGTATGCGCCAGTTGCTGCTGGGAGCAATCGCTTTCAGCTTTTTAGAAGCGCTGTTTGCCCTATCGCACCTCTACCTGCTGTCGCTCGTCCTCATAGCAGGGGTAGGATTCGCCCAGATCGCATTTTCGGCCCTGGCGAATACAACGTTACAGACGGTTACGCCTGATCACCTGCGTGGAAGGGTCATGAGCGTTTATATGATGGTGTTCGCGGGTAGCACTCCACTAGGCAATCTCTTTATCGGTGGACTGGCTCACCTGTATAATGCACCTATCGCATTATTAGTTGGAGCCTTGCTGAGCCTGGCCGCGGCTGTTGGCGGCTGGATACTACGCAAACCGGCGGAGAAAAGTCTTGCAGAGTCTGCACTCATCGATTAGCAACTGGCGCGTGCTGCCGCTCACCATCGCGGATCAACAAACTCATATCGAGCGAAGTGAGCGGCTACTTGCCGGGATGTCACCAGGCGACCGGCCTGTTCTGTACTGGTCGCAGGCAGATAAGTTGGGACTCGTGCTTGGTTATTCCCAGAAGCAGGACATGCTTCATCCGCTCATCAACGGTGTGGCAGGCCCGTTCCAGCATATCCCTATCTATCAGCGACGCGCCGGTGGAACAGCGGTGCTGGTAGGACCTGACCTGCTTAGCCTGGATGTGATTTTGCCCGCCGATTCTCCTCTGGTGCTGAGCGATATCGTGAAATCCTACCAATGGCTGGGCGAGGCCTGGGTGGAAGCACTGCATCTCCTGGGAATAGAAACACGCGCGGTTCTGCCGGACGAGGCCCACGAATTGCGCAAGCTGCTGAAACAGGAGGCAACACGCGAACGTGAAGCGATCCTGCGTAGAGCATGTTATGGCTCGCTTTCTCCTTATGAAGTCGTCGTGGGGCAGCGTAAAGTAGTGGGGCTTGATATGATACGCCGTCGCAATGCAAGTTTGTTACAGGCGGGTGTACTCCTGCGCTGGGAAACGGAAACGCTGGCCCAATTGCTGGGCCACAATTCTCAGGAACAGGCGATTTTGCGTGAAGGACTGCTGGAACGAGCAGTTGGAATAGATACATTAGCCGGGCGCGTTATAACACCACAGGAAGTGATTGGCGCATTTGAAGAAGTTATTTTTTCGCTGCCAACTTGACATCCAACTTTTGCATGTTCTATAACAATGTCAGACTTTTGGAAAACACGTTCAAATTTTCTTTTGAGAGGTTAGTATTATGGCAGACAGAAATGCTCCTGGCGCGTTGCAGGTCGTGAAAACTCCCGATTATGAAGCAATGGTAATCGGCGCGCATCCCGACGATAACGACTTTGGGGCTGGTGGAACAAGCGCGTTGTGGGCGAAGCAGGGCAAAAAGGTCGTCTGGGTTATTATGACCGATGGAGCTGAGGGCAGTGAAGTCCCCAGCCTGATTGATACTGAATTGATGCTCCTGCGCGAGCAGGAGCAGCGTATGGCCTGCGAAGTGTTAGGCGTGCAGGCAGTCGAATTTCTACGCTTTCACGATGGGCACCTCACAAACAGTGAAGAGGCGCGCAAGGCAATTGTGAGATTGATCCGCAAGTATCGCCCGCGCCTGGTGGTAACGCACGACCCGACCCAATTCATCTTCGCTCCCGATCCCAATGAAAAGCCCGAAGAAACGGCTTACATCAATCATAGCGATCACAGGGCGACCGGCAATATCGTGCTTGATGCCATCTTCCCGCCGGTCGGCAATCCCCGTTCGTACCGCGAGCTACTGGCGGAGGACTTACTCCCTTACCAGGTTCACGAACTGTACCTGTATCATGGTGAACCAGCAAATACCTACGTTGACATCACCGAAACGATTGATCTGAAGGCCAGAGGGTTGATGTGCCACGTCACACAGTTCGGGCCAGAGGCAAAGATGACTGATCGTATCCGCGAATGGGCTGCTGAAACGGCAAAAGAGGCTAAAGAGAAATATAATCTCGATATGCAGTATGCCGAGTCTTTCCGCAGGATCAAGCTCTACGTTCCTAAGAAAGAGGAACCAGAAACAAACAAGGAAGCACAAGTCGAAGAATAAATTTCAGAGAGAGCAACATGGCCCTGGCGCTGTTCGTTCGGCACCGGGGCCATGTTGCTCTCTCTGAAATTTATAAGTCAGCCATCTCATCGCGCTCTTCCAGTTCTGAAAGCAGCACGAACGACTCGTATTGATCTCTACAGGCGTCACAGGAGCCAAGATGCAAAGCCATCTCGGTCATTTCTACGTCAGGCATTTTTACCAGTGGATATTCGGGACGAGCCGCCTCATAATAGGAAGGGAAACGATTGCGGCACTCCTCGCAGGTAAGATTGTCCTGCTTTTTAGCAAGTAAATCGGCGGTGAGTCGATCAACACCGTGACTACAGATTGGGCAAGAGCGGATATGAGTGGCGATAAGGCTGCAAGCGATATCTGACTCAGAGCCATATAGACGTAAGACGCGACGCAATTCGTCACAACCCATGGCCTTCTTCCTCTCAAACTGAATCCCCTATCAGCTCAACGAGAACTTGCTACCGCAGCCATGGCCAAAGAGCCTGCATCACTTCCGGCTTGCTACGGAGCGCTTTCAACGCCCGATGTCGCCACATGTAGACATCCTGTACCTGCACACCTAACCGCGACGCCAGTTCACCCTCATCAATACCTGCCAGGTAGGTGCAGAGAAGCACGTCCCGGTAACGGGGGTTCTTCAAGGATAGAATAGCATTTTTAAGAGTTTCTTGCAATTCCTTTCGCACTACTTGCTCCTGGGGGTCGGCATTATTGCTGTCAACGAACTGCTCCATAAACCCCTCGGGCTGATTATCCAGTGAGATATGTTGCTCGCGCCGGTTTTTCTGCAAAAAAGTGTGTGCCTGGCGGAGTACAATTGTTTGCGTCCATTTCAGGAAAGCTGCCGGGTCATCTGGTCCGGCAGATGTGGTGCGAAGCAGGGCTTGATGAAGTTCCACCAGAGTCTGATTCAGGACATCATCCACGGCATGCGCAAGTTGTGCGAGCTGCTGAGCGTAGCGGCTATGAGATAATGAAAATTCCAGGTAGCGCCTGAGATTTTCGAAAGCCAGTTCGCTCAGGTGGCTGTCAGAGGAGCGCCAGGCCTCGTATAATTTCTGGCTACAAATCCTCTGCGCGATGCGTATCAGAACTGAGCGTGATGGTGGGTCTTCTCCGCAGCGCCTACCCTCCCAGTCCATCAAAATTTGCTCTTCTAGCCATTCCGCTGAAACTATGCTCTGTGCGTAAGCACGCACAGCATTTCTGGCTACACCTTTAATATCTGAACGAAGATCACTGCCTGACTCGATCATGGCCTCACCTTCTATCCTGACGATTACACACTCCGCAATGACAGTTTGTCTCCTAAAAGCCTCTAATTTTTATTCCCCCCAAACTGCAAGATTTTGCCATTTTTCTCTCACCTACCTCAATAGACGGAGAGAAATGGCCCTCATCAAAACGGGGAGGGCGGAAGGAAGCCCCTTTCGCTCACAAAAGAAAAGGAGACTTCGATGGTACTTTCTATGAAGAAATTTATTGTACTTGTAGCAATGGCTTTAGCATTGGTAGCAGGATTGTTTGGCTGGACGGTACGTATGGCAACGCTTCAAGCTATGCCTCAACATCACACGAGCATTCATAGCAGCCAGCTGGCAGATGATCCCAACTGGTACTGCCCGGCTCCGCCCAGGATGTGCTAAACAGCACAAAGTCTGACTGCGCCAGGGCAGTACACAATCTTTGCCAAACAAACGCGGCATGGCCGGAAAAGCGGATATATCTGATGACCTGCTTTTCCGGCCATGCCGCGTTTCTTCATGCCGCAAAACTGACGAATCTGGCATACAGACCCTACCATCTTGTCTCTAAGTATGGTAAGATGGCGATAACAAGCAAAGTTGTATGGAGTCATATTTTTGGATAAGGCAAAACGACCGGCAACGACCCGGGTGGTGTTCTATACGAAGGCAGGCTGTCACTTATGCGAGGAAGCGCGTGATATGCTCGAAGATATCGCGGCGCAAACCGAATATGAACTGACGGAGATCGACATTCGCAGCGACCCACAGGTATTCGAGCAATATCGCTATCGCATACCGGTGATTATCATCAACGACAGTACGCTGCTCGAAGGCCGCATCCAGTACGCCGAGCTTTCAGAGGCTTTTCACCTGGAATAAATTGTGTAAGAGAGAAAAATAGCATGGCGCTACAACAGGTTCAAGACATCCATAACACGTATTCACCACGCAGGCAGGCACTGAACAACTTTATGAATAGCCTCGGCCTGTATATAGGTGATTTTCTGCTGAATCACTGGGCCACCCTGCTCACTTATATATTGGGAATCATCGTTTTCGCGGCACTGAGCGTTCCTTTTCTCTCGTACTTTGGCCTTGATGCGCTCTCCAAACAAATATTCTTTGCCCTGCACCTGGTTTGCGCGCAGATCCCCTCGCACTCGTTCTACATTTTCGGGCACCAGCTTGGCATGTGCGAGCGTAACTTCTCCATCTATAGCTCGATGTTCGTTACGAGCCTGATTTTTGTGTTGAGCAAAAAACGCCTGCCCGGTATTCCATGGTGGCTATGGCTATTATTGATCCTGCCCATGGCTATAGATGGGACAACACAGATGTTCGGCTTGCGCGAAAGCACCTGGCAACTGCGAGTGCTCACCGGAACGCTTTTCGGGCTGGGAAATATCTGGTTCGCCCTGCCATTGATCCATAAGACAATCCTCGAGACAACCCCAGTCCAATCCCAGATAGCACGATGAACCAACTTGAAATTATGATGCCCGCGTAACCTGCTCAGGTATTACTGAGTAGGGGACATATCGCCAACAGGCGTGGAATACGGTATAATCAGCCAGTAGTATAAACGAGAGAACATTTTCCCATTTCGTGAAAAAATCCAGAAGAATACAGATATATGCGAGATCAATCATCATCAAAAACAACTTTTGCCGTAGCCACGTTGGGCTGCAAGGTCAATCAGGCCGATAGCGAAGCCATCAGCGAACAGATGGACGAGGCAGGCTTCGAGCAGCGCGATTTCAGCGAGATCGCCGATGTGTATATCGTCAATACCTGCACTGTAACGCACCTGGGAGATCGCAGTTCGCGACAGATGATCAGCCAGGCGCGTCGCCGTCATCCCGGTGCGTTACTGGTCGTCACCGGTTGCTACGCAGAAATGAATCCTAAAGCGGTCGCAGCCTTGCCCGGAGTAGACCTGGTAGTAGGCAACACAGGCAAGGACCAGTTAGCAAACGCTATCAAGGAACAATACGAGACCGCAAGTAAATCAAAAAATCCATGGAGTGAATCATCAAGCACGGGGTATGGTCGTGCCTTGCCGGTGCTTCACCTCGATGCGCAACATATCGGCAGCGACCGCTCGCTATCCATTGATCCTGCTGAACAAGAGCCACAGCCAGACAATCCATCCACGCTTGCGCTTGTTACGGATAGCGTGAGCGTGGCCGAAACAGCCGGTGCGCGACTGTTATCACGAACACGCGTACAGATGAAAGTGCAGGATGGTTGTAATAATCGCTGCACATACTGTATCGTTCCCTATGTACGGGGAGCATCGCGCAGCCGCAGCATCGAATCGATTGTCGAAAACGTGAGGCGTAAGGCACGAGCCGGCTTCCAGGAAATCGTCCTGACAGGCATTCACCTGGGAGACTACCATCCCGAAGATGATGAAAAGCGCGACCTGGGAGACTTGATCGCAGCCCTGCTGCATGAAACCGATATCGCGCGCATTCGCGTCTCTTCGTTGGAGCCGGAAGATTTTCGCCTGGAATGGCTAGAATTGTGGGAAAATCCCCGCATGTGCCGCCACCTTCATTTGCCGATGCAGAGCGGTTCGGATTATATCCTGCGACGCATGGCCCGGCGCTACAATAGCGAACGCTACGCCACGATCATCACCACAGCCAAACGTCTCGTCCCAGGCATTGCCATCAGCACCGATATCATCACCGGTTTCCCGGGCGAGAGCGACGATGATTTCGCGGCGACCTACCAGCTTGCCGCACAACTTCAATTTGCTAAAGCGCATGTTTTCCGCTTCTCCCCAAGGCAGGGTACGGCAGCAGCGCGTATGAAAGGGCAGATTCGAGAGGAAGTAAAGAAGGCCCGCAGCGAACGATTACTTGCGTTGAACGATGAACATGCCCGGCTCTTCCGCCAGCAATTCCTGGGCGAGACGATGCAGGTACTCATCGAAGCTCGCAAACATGGCCGCTGGGAAGGATTGACCGACAATTACCTGCGCGTCGAAATCGATGGTCTCCCTGACCATCCTGACCATACAGATCGCAACTGGCAAAATAGGCTTGTTAAGGCCCATTTGAACGAACTGGTTGATGATGGTATTCGAGGAATCGCTGTGGAATGATCGTCAATATAGATAATGGAAACGTGTATGATTATTCGAGCAGCACGTGTTGAAGATGCCGCCGGTATCGCAAGGGTGCATGTCGATACATGGCGAACAACCTATCGCGGTATTGTGCCGGATGATTACCTTGCAAATCTTTCATATGAGGAACGTGAAAAGGAATGGAAAACAGGCTTAAGTAGGGCCAGAGAGGACAGATTCACTTTTGTCGCGGAGGACGAAACGGGCCGAATCATTGGTTTTGTGACAGGGGGGCCAAATCGCTATAACGAACCACAATACCAGAGCGAGCTATATGCCATCTACGTTTTGAAGGAGTACCAGGGACAGGGCATCGGACGTGATCTTACGCGATCATTGATAAGGAGCTTTCTGGCGATGGGTTCACAATCGATGATGTTGTGGGTATTTGCCGGAAATACATCTTCGCGGCGCTTTTATGAGGCGTTAGGCGGGCAATTTGTAAAGTCGAACCACTTCGAGATCAGTGGAGCCGTGATCGAGGAGATTGCATACGGCTGGACGGATATAAGCGTCTTGCTGAAGGAATGATAGCTATGAGATTTCTGATGAAAAGGGCAGTAGAGACCAGGGCGACCGCCAGGGTGCGCCCTCGATGGAATGTTAAAGCCTTGTCCGCTATTCTTCCCATTCTGTTGCTCTCCCTGCTCCTTGCGGCCTGTGGAGACCCTGTCACCCAATCTTCGGCCACCGGCCCCATCGATTCTCCGACCGCTTCCAGCCAGCAAGCCGCCACTCCCGCCGTTATGGCTACAGGAAATTTCCACGAATATGCACTGCCACAAACCAATAGCGGGCTGATGCGGCCTGCCATCGATCACGAAGGGCGCATCTGGTTCGGCGAAATGAACAAGAATTTCCTGGCCGTTTTTGACCCGCATACAGGTAAGTTCCAGCAGATAAAGCCGCCCCATGGACAATCAGGCATGATGGGAGTGGAAGTTGCAGATGATGATACGATCTGGTTCGCAGAGCAATACGCCGATTACATTGGACATTACTTCCCAAAGACGGGTCGTTTCCAGATTTATCAATTGCCTTCGATCACTGTCCCTGATCCCAGCAATGCCGGCAAAACGCTCACGTTGCCCAGCGCTCCCAATGATCTTGCGCTTGATAAGAATGGAAACATCTGGTTCACAGAATTGAATGCCGGCGCTATCGGGCGGCTCGATGCAGGCAACGGTTCCATTCGGCAATATCCCCTTGCTACGAAGCAAAACATCCAGACAATCGATCCATATGGAATCACAGTCGATTCACAGGGCATAGTCTGGTTCACGGAATCTGGTCAAAACCGCGTTGGTCGCCTCGATCCTTCAACAGGTCAGATGCAATTTTTTACCGTTTCAACAGCGAAAGATACCGCGATTATGGAGATTACGAGCGGCTCTCACGGCCTGCTCTGGATCACGACCTTCAATTCCATGCTCTTGAGCCTCGATTCAGCGACCGGCCAGTTCAAGACATATGATGCGCCAACGGTAAGCGGCTCAGGCAGTGGTTCGGGTGGACTCTATGGAGTGCTGGCCGACTCAAACACGGGCAACGTCTGGATGACGGTTTCTGCTCAAAATGTGCTTGCGCGTCTTGATCCCGCGACCGGGCGATTTACCTACTACACCATTCCCACACCCAGCAGTTTGCCGTTGGGGCTTGTAGAGGGAAGCAACAACACATTCTGGTTCACCGAAGCAGGAAGCGACAAGATCGGGATGCTGCAAGCATAATGAACCTCAGTATTTTTAGGGCAGTAAGAGGTCGAGGCAAAAGATATATGTACTCGCCCACTCGCAAAGCGTTAAGTTCTCATCCCAGGGTAGATTACCGTTACGCTGAAAATAGTCCCAGATATTGAACAGGTACCCTCTGTACTGGTCAGAAAGACATTCTGTCCAAATAGGCCACATGGAATCGGTTCGGCGTGGAGAAATCTCCCCAAACCGAACCGATTCCATGCTGCCTGGAACTGATCGGGTGAAATCAGGCCCAGGTGTTTCGAGTATTCAAATGGAGGCATCAGATTACTTCAGGTACTTTTCAAACCAGTCCAGGATAAGCTCCAGCCGCCTGACGCGGAGTTTTGGATGGCCGCCGCGAGAAAGGCCGTGGCTCTGGCCCTCGAAGCGCACAAATAGCACTTCGCGTCCGAGGTATTTCAGGGCCGCGAAAAGTTGCTCAGCCTGCTCGATGTTGCAGCGCAGGTCCTGCTCGCTGTGCAAGATCAACAGGGGCGTATGCATCTGCTTCACATACTTGATGGGCGACATGTGCATGTAGGCATCCAGGTCATCCCAGGGGGTTGTTTCCAGCTCGTCATCGGCGAATGTCCAGCCGAAGTCGCAGGAGCCGAAGTCGGATGCCAGGTTGACGACACTGCGCTGGGTGACTGCCGCCTTGAAGCGGTCTGTGTGACCTATGAGCCAGTTCGTCATGAATCCGCCGTAGCTGCCGCCTGTGACGCCCATGCGCTGCTCGTCGATGTAGCCCTTCTGCAATAGCGCGTCCACCCCGGCCATGATATCCAGTGAGTCTTTTTCGCCCCAGGCCCCTCGTACTGCCAGCGAGAAGTCGCGCCCATAGCCGATGCTGCCGCGCGGGTTGGTGTAGAGGACAACGTAACCGGCAGCGACCAGCACCTGCATCTCATGGAAGAAGCCATAGCCATACTGCGTTGCAGGCCCGCCATGAATTTCCACGATCAGCGGATATTTCTTCGAGGGGTCGAAATTGCGTGGTTTGAGAATCCAGCCGTCCATGGGCCAACCTTCGGCTCCGGTATATGACATATACTCAGGCGTTGCGAGCGCCAGAGAATTGAACAGTTCATCGTTGAAGCCTGTCAGACGGCGCAGTTCACCGTTGGAAGCGGTTGAACGCACATAGATTTCAGGCGCTCTGGTTGGACTGCCGACCAGCATTGCCAGTCTACCGGCGGATTTATCGGCGCTAAAGTCTCGCACATGCACTTCGCCGGGAGTCAGCGTGGCAGGATGTGCGCCAGTTCCTTCGATGGGTATGGCGAAAATGCGGGTGGCTCCGCGGTGCGAGGCCAGTTCATAGAGCGTTTTGCCATCGGACGACCAGGCCGGGGCGGGGGAAAGATGCTCGTCGCCCATATCGCTGTTCGTCCAGTCCTGGAAACTGCCCTCGAACTCCTTAGTCAGGCATGTGGCGGCGCTTTCTTGCGCATTCGCTGCAATCGTGTAGACATCGACATGGCCGCCGGAGCGCAATTTGAGGGCGGCCAGAAATGCGATTGTTTGCCCATCAGGCGACCAGGCGGGTGAGTTGCAAGAAAGCGAGCCATCGGTCAGGCATTGGAGTGTGCCTGCCTTCCCATTCTCGATAGTCATGGTATAGACATCGGGGGCAGGCAGACGCCAGCGGTCATCGCGGCGACTGGAGACAAAGGCGATGCGCGAACCATCAGGCGACCAGGCAGGATCGCTATCATCCCAGTCCCCATCGGTCAGTTGCTGCGGCTCGCCACCGTTGATATCCTGCAGGAACAGGTGATTGCGCCTCTCGTAGATAAAGCCGACGCCATCAAGACGATACCAGAGCCGGTCTATGACGCGCGCCTTGGGCAGAGGCTTGCCATCTTCAGTTTCCTCATCGGCTGGCCCGACCTCGGCGTTAAATAGCAGGTACTTGCTATCCGGCGACCAGACCGGGTTAGACGCGCCGTGCTGCATGAAGGTCAGCTGGCGAGCTTCGCCGCCATCTGTAGGAATAAGCCAGATCTGGGGTTTATCCTTGCCCAGATCTTTCTGTCCTTTCTCGCTCTTACCGGTCGTCTCGCCTTTGCGCTCGGAGACAAAGGCCAGCCAGCGGCCATCAGGAGACCAACAGGGGCTATTGGCATTACCATCGCCATAGGTAAAACGCTTCGCCTCGCCACCCTCTGCGGCAACCACCCAGATCGAAGAACGGTACTCGTAGTTGCGCTTATCAATGGTGGTGACAACGAAAGCTACTCGCTGTCCATCGGGCGAAATACGTGGCCTGGCCACGAACTTGAACTGGTAGAGATCCTCAATAGTGATATCGCGTAAGTCAGCAGACATAGATATTTTCCTCATCCTCTTTTTCTAGTTTCTCAAACGAATGGAAGCAGGGTAATTCTGGCACCGAGAACCACCCTGGTATTTTCATGAACCGCGACGGCGACGGCTGCGCCTATCGCGCTCAAGAGCAACATCAAGCGATTCGTGCAAATGTTCGAAGTCGTCCACATCCAGCTGAAGCTCAATGGCCGGAAGATCATCGGCTTTGGCCCGGCCTTCTTCATACAGGCGCAAGACCAGCGCCAGTTCAACTTCGACCGGCATTATGCTCTCTTCTCCCCGCTCTTCAGCGGATTCATCCTCATCCTCTTCATCCTCTTCTTCGGTTGGATCGGCTTGAGTGAAGAAGATATCGGTGCGAGCACAGCGAAAGCGGGTGGTGAGTTTGAGCGCATCGGTCGAGAGTTCCTCGGCAAGTTCGCGCACGACCTCCATCATCTGGACAAAAGCATCTTGCAATTGTTCAAGGGCATCCTCTTCATCTCCGATTGATAGCTCGTTCTCAGTTATGGCGCTTAATTCTTCGCCGGGAGTATTCGTAGTACTCGCCGCATCAGGTAAACGCTGGCGAGCCAGGTCGTTCAGACGCTCAAGAGCCTGGGCAAAGGCAGGTGAAAAGTCGTCGCCCTCTGGATCGGTCTGGCTACCTTCTTCGTGCCCGGCCAGCTCATCATTCTCAATCTCGTCATCTTCCTCCTCATCCCCATCTTCAATTCCTAAGCCGGTTGCTTCCTCCACTGCCAGAACCTGCTGGTGCAGTTGATCGACGGCTTCCCGGCTCAAGTATGCCAGAATACGTGCCTGCCGCGATGCCGCCATCAGGAGAAAAGGGGGCCAGTCCCTATACCGTTCCCTACTCCGCAAGTAACGCATTTCCACAAGGCCGAGCGTATCAAGTCGTAGCGAAAGCTCCATAATTTCCTCCTCTTATTGACTTGACACCATCATACCACAAGGGAAGGAAATTATCATAACAATCAGCAATGTAGCATTTATAAGGACTTAGACTCCTTACCTGCCAGGAAACGATTGCTCGCCAGCTTCAAACCGGTAGCAAAGGCGATCAGGATCAATCCGCCAGATGTTAATACGACGGGAACACCCTGCCCTGTTAAGAATAAGGCGCGCATAGCTCCTACAATAATCATACTAACGCCCGCGTAGACCAGCGTGGAGGAAGTGAAGTTATCAACGCCGGTTGAATCTGGTAATGCCTGGTTTCGTACACGCGTCACAATTCCCAGGGCCAGCAAGGCCAGCGCTTCGCTCAGGAGGATGAGTGTTGACAACAGGTTGCTATCGTTAAAGCTCAACCACAATGATGGCAAGAGGAGAAGAACGGCACCCAGGAATGAGACAAGTTGCCCCACCCTGTGTCGTTGTGGCAATACCTCATCACGCGGTAAGAATGGCGCGACTACTAAGAGGTAGCTGGCAGGAGCAATGGATAACAGGTCAAGCCGGGTCTGGTGAAATGCCGAAAGCTCCCAGCTGACCACCAATGCAAGCAGTAATCCGGCTCCGTAATTGCACCAGTGACGCACTCTTATGGCCTGGGATAGGCGTGCTTCGCGTTTCCCTGCATCGCTTTCAGTGGCAAGCAGGCGCTTGATATTTCCGCTATGCACACTTCCATACCAGAACAGCAGGATTGCCAACTCGAGCAGCGCCCCGGCCCCAACATGTGCCAGCAGCCCGGAACTGGCAAAAAGCCCACCCTGCGCGATAATGTAGAGTATGACTACTACCTGTCCACCTATACCAAGGACAGTGTGTACAACCGGCGCAGGAATTCTGTTGGCTGCCGGTGGAATTACTCTCCAGATGTATTGTGACGCAAAGATCAGCGCGCACAGCAGGCTATAGGAAATCATCAATTGGACATTTGATAGAGGCGGCTGCCAGACAGCAATGCTCCAGGCTACCAGAGCTACCGGAAACACGAGCTTTTCAGGCAAGCGCTCCACCAGCATGATGAGCAGAGCAAGTACGGCATAACCCAGCAGTACCCAGGGCAATATTGACTGGTGATGCTGTATCCCTGCCGTGTAACCGGTCATCACAGCGCCAGGAATGGCTACAATCGCTAATGGCAACGCCCAATCTCTGCCCGCAAAACGATTGATTCCCATAGCGAGTAAAGCAGTCAGCGGCGTCAGCACGACCAGTGCCCAGAAAGAATTGCTGGGGATAAGTACAGCGCCGAGGGCAAAAACTATAGATGGGATGAGCCATACTTTTACCCGTGCGGCAGCGGCAGATCCATACCAGCTGAGCGCCAGGAGGGCAATCTCCACCCCGACAGGAAATGCCAGGCCCGCTACCTCCTGCACAGTACTTGTAGCAGCATATATGTCATGTATCGAGAAGACGATGCTATAGAGCAATGCTATACCCAGCAGTGGCCATTCCCACAAACCTGTCAGCCGCATATTCGAGGTTTGACCGGGCTGAGAAACATTCCTTCTTTCAGAGATGAAGCGACGAACAGCGACAGATGCGGGTGGCAGCACTACGCCCATGACCAGCATCACAATTGGACGGCTTTCAAGAGGTGGTAATGCCAGGATCGCAAAAACGAGCGGCAAGAATAGCCATTCTGAACGGCGCTGGTAGATCAGAACAGCGTATGTCAGCGCGGCAAAGAGGAGCAATAGTGTGATGATAGCGTTTTCATTCAAAGTCAGGCTAAGGATCAGGGTAAAAACCATTTCGATCAATGCGGCGACATCCAGGGGATTAGCCCATGCTGCCCCTATACGCCGGCGAACAAAGACAGTGGAAGCGACCAGAACAAGTGCCAGGCCAAAGAAAGGCCACGCTGGAGTGATATTCAGCGCGAGCACTACAATACTGTACTCACAAGTGAGCAAGAAGCCGGTCAGGAGGAGCAACCAGCACCAGGCAGCTTTGACCGGCGTTTTACGCAAGCCAGCTCGCCTGAAGGTGATGCTTACTGTAAGGAGAAGTCCACATCCTACTGCAAGCAGTTCCGCTACCGTCTGCCAGCTTGCCTTGAAAACAAAAGGCGCGTCGGTAGAGACGCCATACGCTCTAAACAGGAGTTGGAAGAGTAACCATGGTGAGGCGATAAAAGGTAGGATAAATGCCAGCACCAGCGCGAGCTGATCCAAACCAATACTCAGGAGGCCAAATGGCTGGAGTCTGCGATTCGCGAAACGACTAATGCCATGATAGAAAAGGGCAAGGCCGGTAAGAGCCAGTGTGTATCCTATTGGCTGCAAACCGAGGGCATAGCAAAAGGCTAGCACGCTTGCCAGGAACAGGTATGCAATGAGCAATGTCCATTTCGTCTGCCCGCTTAGCCAGAGCGCGAGGGAGGTCCACAACAAGAGGAGCAGCGACATGACCAGGATTGAATAGCGCACTTCGGCTGCCTGCCCTGTAGGAAAGAGATTTGCGTTGGAAAGCAGCAGAATAGAGAAAATGAAGCATACCGCGACGATAACTATCGTATACATCAAAACGCGCACTGGAATAAGCAGCACAGCGGTCCTGTCACTAAAAAGCCGGTTGTAAGAGGTAGGATGGATAGAGATGATCGTTAGAAAAGCCAGTACCATCAGGGCGCTGGGCCACCACCAGACGCCAGCATGAAAGGCATCGGCAATGGCAAGGTCTGCCAGGAGTAGAGATGCCATGCCTGGGTAAGCAAATGTCGTTGCCCGTTGATAGATTGCCAGCAGGATATAGACAACGGCGGCATAGATGGCTGCAATAGCCACTAACGTAGGCACACTGAGCGGGATCAGATTTCCCGCGGCTAATCTGTAAGCAGAGAAGCTGACCAGTGGAACCAGGAGCGCGAAGATGACGGTGTAAATGATCGCAACGACGCGGAAGGTGGGGTAACGATATGTGATAATACCGGTGCTGCCGAAAACTGCCTGGACAATAAACAGGATAAGGAAGGAACTCCAGGGGTTATTGGTAGTAACGACGAAACTGAGTGAGCCTACAAGTATCAGAAATGCGCCGAGCGAGGCAACAATATTGATGGCCTGATCCGCAAAGAACGCCCGCCAGGAAAAGACGCCGCGAGGTCTTTCGCCGGCCGGCTCTGGAACCGGTGAAGTTGAAGTTGGAGGCGAAACCGGTCCGATTGCAACCTCCTGCACGGGAGTTGCAAATGGGTTCGTCAATGGCATATTGGCCGGCCCACCTTCTACTGAAAGGATTGGAGCAGTAGTGGCTATAGCGGCTTTTGTCCCGAAAACTTGCAAGTAGTTGAGGCGGGATTGATAACGTTGTATCAGTCCGGCGACGGTGAGATTAGCTCCTCCGTACCTGGCAACACGTTGAAGATCATGTATTGCTGCCTCTAGAAATTGCTCTTCTTTTGAAGGATCGACCGGATAGCCACAGCGAGGACAATTCTCCCCCGCCTGCGGATTGATTGTCAAACCGCAACTATCACAGTGCGATACAGACATCTGGGTCATATGACACTTCCTTTGAATGAATCTGCCCCTCAAGAGAGGCAAACTCATCTTGAATAATACAAATGAATAATACACGCGTATTCTAATAGAGCTGAGAGAGTACCTCGCATAGAGCTTACGTCATGTTCAATGCAATAGATGAGTGTCATATGACCCATTTCACCACTCGCTATTAGTTTCTTGCCGCTTCCTCGTTATTGAGTTTGACGGCTTCATTGCCAGGATGCTATGCACCTAAAAATGGAGAGCTTCATTGGAAAGGTTGCTACCAGGGTGGCATAATAGAGAAAAGTTAGAGAAGCATATGTTCTTGAGGTGAAGAAAGCGGTATGAATCCATTCGAGAAACTGGCAAACAGGCAGCAGGCTTTTCCTGAAGTCGATGTGACGCAGGGGAGGAGTATCGCGTACTCGCGAAGTACCACGCGCCGGCTTATGGAGCTGATCGACGCGAATGCGCATGGTAATGTGCATGGAGGTGTGATTATGCGCATGGTTGACGAGGCGGCAGCTATTGTAGCGATCAAACACAGTCAGAATCCCACTGTGGTCACAGCACGAGTAGAGGCGTTCGATTTTCTGGCTCCCGCCTACATCGGCAACGTTGTTTCTATCAACTGCGAAATGAACTATGTCGGACGCACCAGCATGGAAGTGGGCGTAGAAGTGATGGCCGAAGACTTAATCACGGGGGATGTTCGCCATATTGCCAGCAGCTACGTCATTTATGTAGCTCTGGACGCCAATCGCAAACCAACGCCTGTACCTCCGCTTGTGCCTGCCAATGATACAGAAAAGGCGATCATAGAACGAGCCCGCAAGCGTCGTATGCAAAGGCAGAAGATCACGGAGGAATTAAAGCAGATAGATGAACAGAGTTGAACGACTCCCATTACCGGCAAGCCAGGGTGACCGCAAGGGTGCGCCCTGTCAGGAGTCGGAGTTGAAATCATTTTCGTTTTCCTAGAGTGTATCCCCTTGCAGCTTGCCCTCTTGCACCAGCCAGCGCAAGAATCTGAGCCTGCGCTCTTCTGGCCCGCACACAAACTCAGAGTATATGCTCAGGCGTTCGCGCCGCTCGCTCAATCTTCGCTTTTCCTGTGGAGTCAGGTACTCGCGTATGTAGGATGGAACTGGAGTCAACTGGTATTCTTTTTCTTTTTTCCAGAGCCACATGAAAACATACCTCCTTAAAAAATCATTCCTTCGCCACTTCCTGCTTTTATCACGATACGTTGGTTAAATCTCAGTAAATAGAGATGCCGTGACAGGGAAAGCAACTGAAACTTAGCTAAACCTGAATGATTGCAACATGGGCTGGAAGTAGGTCGTATTTGCGGCCTGGAAAATGGCCTGGCCGGTGCCATACGCAATCAGATATGATTTAGTCGAAGGGGAATTCGCCGGATGGTTATCAGCAAGAGCTACTAATTGGACGGTGGTATTTTGACCATTGACAGTCGTATTTCCAGTTTCAGCTTTCTGGCTCCATGTATCGCCCCCAACTGTTGTGGTGGCAGGGACATTCACCGGTTGAGGATTTTTCAAATTTGAGTTGCCCGCGCTCAGAGCAGCTGCAAGTTGTTGCTCTGGAGTGAGCACCCCTTCTGGATTCGGCGTAACGGCCACAGCAAATTTATAAATGCCAGAAGGGTCAGCAAATTGAATGGCATTGTTTCCCTGCGGTGTCACCTTCCATCCCTGGGGATAACCGATGGTAAAACCATTTCCGCTATAAGTTACCAGTGGAGGAGCCGTTGGGGTTGGTGAGGGGGTGGGTCTGGGAGTAGGTGTTGGGGTTGGTTTCGCTGAATTTCCGCTACTGCCGCCAAAAGTACAGGCCGCCAGCAACATTATGAGCACAAGACCGGTTGACGCGCAGAGCAACAAGCGCTGCTCGCCAGATTTCAGCTTGATCATTAGAGAGGCTCCTTTCAAATTCGTCTTTCATTTTATAGTCAATCACTATTGCTCATGAGAGCTTGCGAAAACCGTATGCAATCACTATTTACTTCACGAATTGAAGGAGCCTCTCAGCTACATCATAGTTTCAGCGCATCGACGGCTTCGAGTACTTCACCAGCATGCCCATCCGGGTTGACCTTTGGCCAGATTTTGCGCACAATGCCATCTTTATCGATCAAGAAAGTGGCACGGTTAACGCCCATGTACTTTCTACCGTACATGTTCTTTTCGCCATAAACGCCGTAGAGCTTCGAGACAGCAGTATCCGTATCGGAGAGCAATGGAAAAGGCAAATCGTATTTACCGGCAAATTTCTGATGCGAACGCACGTCATCGGTACTGACACCCAGAACAATGACGCCGCGTTTTTGCATCTCACGATTGGCATCGCGAAACGAACACGCTTCCTTTGTACAACCCGGGGTGTCATCTTTTGGATAAAAGTAAAGAACAACCGGATGTCCTCTCAGTTCCTGCAGGTGTACCTGGCCATTTTTTACAACATCCGAATTCCCAACTGCGGGAAGTATAAAATCAGGAGCAGCCTGCTGCTCCTGAACCTCTGAATTACTCATAAAATTCTCCTTGGGTGAATCAGTCCATAATCCCTTCGCCGCTTAAGACGGCGTGTACATAATCAGCGACATAGTGTCGCTCATTGACGCCATCGATAATCATGCACTCGGCGACCGAGACCATCTGGGGGATGACCTCGTGCAGAACGCTGATAATGGCACGTTCGTTTCGATGATCCGCATTATCATCGGTAATGAATGCGAATAGTTCATCGGTCAATTTTTCTTCATTGGCAAGCGCCTGAAAGATGTTGGTCATGGATGCAATCTCCTTACGCCTTCGCGTTCTCCTCCATATAGTTATTGATGATGTCTTTGAGCGACTGATTCACAAGATCGATGGACTGATCACCGTCCACCTCTCGCAGCTTATTCTTCCGACTATAGTAGTCAAGCAACTGGACGGTTTCGTTGAAGTAGATGACGAGGCGCCTGCGCATGGCTTCTCCGGCATCGTCAGCGCGCTGATAGAGCTTGCTTCCATCCAGATCACACCTGTCTGCCACTGCCGGGGGGCGAAATTTAGTGTGGTACACGTGCTGATTTGCCTTGCAGAAGAGCCTGCCGGCAAGTCGTTGGAGTAGCTCCTCGCGAGAAACCTTGAGATGGATGGCCAGGTCGATCTGCCGGTTGAGACGCGCCAGTTCTTCATCCAACTTCTGCGCCTGGGCCAGTGTGCGCGGGAAGCCATCCAACACCACACCTTGCGAACTCTCCGGTTCCTCGATGTGACGCATCACCATGGGAATAGTGATTTCATCGGGGACGAGTTCGCCCAGATCAACATAGCTACGCGCTTTTAACCCCAGTTCCGTTTGCTCTTCAAAAGCTTTCTGGAACAGGTCTCCGCTGGCGATATGGCGAAGCGAGAAGAGTTGAGAAAGCTTCTCCGCCTGTGTCCCTTTGCCGGCTCCTGGTGCTCCAATCAGCAGGATATCCATCATTTTTCCTCTTTCTCTTTGGCGAGAGATTCTTCCCTTTCGTTGCTCAGGGCTTCGGCTTCTTGCGCTCAGCATGACATGCCTCCGCGGGGGCATGTCATGCTGAGCGAAGCGAAGAATCTCTCGCTAGAAGCTAAAAACATTACTCATGACGCGCCTCTAGCTGGCTGATTCGCTCAATCTGCTGCCTGTTCCACTCATCCTCGGAATAGGGAGTGGCGAACCAGGCATCCAGTATCTCTTTAGCCATGGGTTCCGATGTAGCCCGAAGGCTAAGCGCAAGTACATTGGCATGATTCCAGATGCGCGCGCCGCGAGCGGTTTCGGCGTCGTGGCAGAGAGCGGCACGAATGCCTGGCACTTTGTTGGCAGCAATCGAAGCTCCGGTGCCCGTCCAACAGCAAACGATACCCTCGTCTGCCACCCCCTGGGCTACTGCCTTCGCCGCTTTACTGCTTGTCTGGGGCCAGTCTGCGTCGGGATCATCCGCTGCGAGCGGGCCAAAGAGGATCAGGTCATGCCCGCGTTTCTGTAGCTCTTCGATCAGCATGTCGGTCAGATGGGTGCGTTCATCGCTGCCAATCGCAATTTTCATGTTTCCTCCTGTGACCACATGAACAAAGCCTGTACTACGCGCCGCTCTTTCTATAGAAGCATAGCATATTTCTTTGCTCGGACTCAAGCCGTGATGTGATGCGAATAGATGGGAAGAAGCCAGTGGTCATGAAACTTAAAAGCAAGAAAAAACGTGAGACTTTTGTGAAACCACATCTGACTTTCTTTTAGACATACAGGAGGATAGCGTTATGTGTCTCACTTGTGGCTGTGGCAAGCCGAACGATGATCATGGGGATAGCCGCAATATTACGATGGACGACCTAAACCAGGCGGCTGAAGCTGCCGGTACCACGCGTGATAGGGTTATAGCGAATTTTTTGCAGGCGACAGGTTACCAACCAGGTGCTGCTCAGAGTTCATCGGCCTCGTCTCCTCCTGACAGGAATCAGCAACAATCGGGACAATTTATTCCCGCCGACCAACCGCAAGAACGCCCAGGGGAATATGCTCCCTCTCCGGGTCAAGAATCGGGCACTGCCTGGCAAGAGAGCATGGAAATGGGATATACAGGCCATGGTGGAGTACAAAAACCAAATGAGGGAGAGTAACTACTACCCACTCAGCTTTCACTCAATTTTTGAGCGTACAGGAGCAGAAGAACATGCAAGAAGAGGGGAAAATCCAACAGATTCCGATAAAAATGTACCGCACTCCCGATCGTTTAATGGTTGCCGCGCCGATGCCCGGTATGGAACCGGAGGATATTCTGGTCGAAATCACGCAGAACGGCGTGTTGGTTTTGCATGGAGCGCTGCGAGGGCTACTTAAGGATGTGAAAGAATTGCTCATCGATGAATGGAGCGTTGGCGACTATCACCGCGAGATCAAGCTGCCCAATACCGTCGATGGAGAACATGCCAACGTGACTTACGGCAATGGCGTACTGGTTGTGGCAATGCCACTCAGTGACACAATATACCCCGGGCGCCTGACCTTGCAGACTGTCGGTCCGGCCCACGGAGAACATATAGGCAATATAGGGCATGGCTTAGACTGATTTACGAGAAGATGAGCGAAAGTGGGTGACCTCAAGGGACTGTTTCCTGCCTGGGTATGATCCCAAACCCATTTCAAGGGGGTTTTAAACGAATCGCGGGCGACCTCAAGGGTACGCCCCTACATGTCACCTGGCTCTTGACGGGCTTGCTGCCAGGCGGCCTTTACGCATTGCTTGAGCAAGAGTATATTGGTCAATGGGCCGACGCCGCCGGGAGTTGGGGTCAGCGCCCCGGCTACTTCACGGACAGAGGTAAAATCGACATCGCCCACAATGCCACCTTGAGGCAGTTCATTAATCCCGACATCGATAACGACGGCCCCAGGACGAACCATGTCACCGGTAATCATATTGGCGTGACCGGCGGCTGCGACCAGCACATCAGCCTGCCGGGTGTACCATGAGAGATTGGTAGTGCGCGAGTGACAGACGGTCACCGTAGCATTTTTTTGTAAGAGCATCATCGCCAGCGGTTTGCCGACCACGTTGCTGCGAGAAATGATGACGGCGCGTTTGCCATTGAGCGGAGTCCTGGTGCGTTCAAGAATCTCCATAACGGATGCGGCAGTGGCAGGGAGAAAACTGGGCAGACCAAGAAACAGGTTTCCCGCGCTACGCGGGCTGATGCCGTCAATATCCTTAGTGGAAATCACCGTATCGGCGACCATATGCTGCGAAAGATGTTCAGGTAAGGGCATTTGAACAATAATGCCCTGTGTGCTTTCATCCTTATCGAGTTCAAGCAGCGTTGACCGCAACTCTTCAGACGATATGGATTCAGGTAGTTGTTCGAGCGTCGCGTGCAATCCAACCTGGTCGGCGAGGCGAAGGATGGCCCTGCTATAGACTCCTGATGCCGCATCACCTCCTACCCGCACAATGACCAATCCTGGTGGCCGTCCTCGTACCTCAACATAGCGGTGAATATCCGCCCTTAGCTCGTCTTTGATCTCCGCCCCCATCGCTCGCCCATCTATAATTTGCGCCGTCACGTTCTGCTCCCTACTATCGTCGTAACCTGCTGGCTGGCATCTGTAATCTGATCAAGAGCGGCGCTGAGGCGTTCTCCCAGGAGCGTCACCTTTTCAAGGTCTTTCATTGATTGCAAGTTGATGCGTACCATCCAGGCTGCCCCAGCTCCCGCGCTGGAGGCCAACATGGCGCCGGTAGCGATGTCACTGAGTACCCTTGTGTTGCCAATCTCGGAGATACGCAGGCAAGCCTGCATCAATTCGGCTGCGGCCTCAGTTACCTCAAGCGGTACCAGCGCGGCCTGGGCAAGTTGCTCCTGAATGGCGCGGCTGCGTGCCGCACGTTCTTCTTTTGTTTCGCGCGGCAGCTTGAAGATTTCTGAGAGCTTGCCGTAAGCCTCGATATCCTCCTGCATAAGCTGCTGAAAGCGCTGCCGTAGATTCTCGGTCCGCTCCAGTAATGTCGCGATTTCCTCGCGCACACCGGCGTATTCATCCTTATCGAGTGTGAGGCGGCACACCATACTGGCCAGCGCAGCGCCCATAGCTCCGCTTACCGCAGATGCGGAGCCACCTCCAGGTGTTGGTTTCGAGGAGCTAAGATCATCTAAAAATTGTAACAACGTTTGATCGATGTACATGTTGTCTCCCCTTTAATCAAAAAGGTATGTTCCCCTATGCCAATTACTTTATCATCTGCTGGCATTCTAACATCTTTTATGGGGAAGCGTCGAGCAGGACATAAGGGGGCTGATCAATCGTAATGCATCAGGAAAGCACCCACCCCTGTCATTCTGAGCGGAGCGAAGAATCTGATTCCTGGACGGAGAGATTCTTCGCTCCGTTCAGAATGACAGAGTGCCGGAGTGCCTTTTCACCGCATATTATTTTGTCATGTTTAACAGCTGAATTAGAATTGCCGCGGTCCAACTGAATGAGCTAAAACCCATTCCCTTCGCACCTGGTTTTGTTCCGTCATCGATTGGATCAAAATATTCCCAGAACCCGTTGTCCTCGATCATCTCGATAGTTCTGGCGGTGATGATATCCGCGCACTGTCCCAGATTCGTGTGTTTCGCTTTGTACTTTTTTAAGCCCTCGATAATAAAATAGTTAGTGATTGGCCAGGTCGGGCCTCGCCAATAGCGCTCTTTTTCGAAATACTGGCTGTTAACTGCCGTTGAGGCTACGGGATAGGCGGTAAAGAATTCTTCGGGCTGCGTGAGGCGATGAAATAAAACGTCCAGGTGATGATCTGTCACTGCTCCCGCATAGAATGGCATGAACATAGCAATAGTTGGAGCTACAATTGCGCGACGGTTGCCTTGCGTCACATCGATATCACAATACTGCTGATTTGCCGCATCCCAGGTGCCTGCGAGAGCCTGACGTGTTTCTTGAGCCCATTGCCGGTATGTGTTAGCCGCTTCCGCATTCCCATATGTGTCAAGTAAGGCGGCAAGAGCCTCGTTAGCTCTTTGCCAGATCGAATTAAAGAAAATATCCTTTACCGCAAATGGGGATTGCCGCACAATTTTTGTATAGTCCCAGTCAAGACTTTTGAAGAGTTCTATCAGGTAGATATACCTGTAATAATCTGCGTGAGTAGGTCGTTCTTGAGAATCCTGGTATCGTATATCTTTTCTATTCTGGTCAACATCCGCCTTGACCTGCGACGGAATAGCGTTCAGATCAATGTGTTTCAGTACGCTGTCCCAGCGGGGAGAGTCATCGGTTCCCGATTCCCATGGATGCACAATGGTCAGCAATCCACACACCTCTGGATCGCGGTAGCGTTTCAGGTGATCGTGGTACGCCACGAGGGATGGCAGTATCGACTTGATAAAAGCCGATTTCTTCTGCTCATTGGAACTATGATTATAAACATATTCAGCAGCTATTGCCAATAGTGGAGGATCGGTAATACCCGACGTTTTTACGCCGTTTCTAGTAAAGCTGCCGGTTTGCCATTGGGAGGCAGGAGGATAATATCTCGATTCGCCTGGATTATAAATGATGTGCGGGATTAACCCGTTGTTCCACTGCCCGGCAACTAATGAGAGCAATTCATTAAAAGCGGCCTGCTCATCTACATGCACAAGCCCCATAGCGACGCCAGCGGTATCCCAGAGCCATTGATGCACATAGTAATCTCTTGATGGAATGACTCGTTCATAGAGTTTTCCATCAACGGTAACCGTTATGGTATTCCTTTGTAAAACCGCTTTCGCCTCATCCAACAACACATGATGATTCTGCATATTATACTGTCACAGTTTCTCTCAGATAGTTTCCCTGTCTTACTAAAGACGCGAGAAGCCTATCTTTAGTAACAGGAGCCTTCGCGGGCAAACGCGCCTGCAAGGGGAACGTCGGTAATTTCACCTCATTATAATTGATGATGTTATCGTTATCTACGATTTCGCCAAAAAAGCAAAAGTGGCAACCTGCCGCTATAATGCAAGTTACCACTTCAACCGTATCCTTGTAGCAGTGATACTAATGGAAAGGCCGCAGCTCCTATACAGTTGCCAGTTTGCCCTTTCTTTTAACGGGCTTGAACAACTCCATTACCTCAATAGCGCCTTCCGCTTTGGCGAGTACGACGCCATTCTCATCGAGAAGAATGCCGCCAGGGGTCATAGGCACTTTGAACCAGCGCAGGATGCTGAAAGGACTGGGAGTATCATCCTGGATCATGAGCGAGCGGAAGCCTACATCGTTGTCCTTAGCGGTGCCACCTGTAGAGACAATGACCAGTTGCGGCGCGCCTTTGGGTGTTTTTTTCTCCCAGGCGAGCACATCCTGCTTAATCATGCCACAGAATTCACAGCCTGGATTCCAGAAGAGCAACAGGGTTGGAGAGCCACGGAAATCAGAGAGCCTGTGAAGGTTGCCTTGAAAATCCAGCATGAGCAGGTCGGGAGCAGGTTCACCGATTTCTGGCGGTGTTGGAAATGCCCTACCATCTGTCGGACGATTAGGCTCCAGAAGAGGATTGGTTTGAGGCATCGAATAATCGGTTGTCAATTCTGTCAGGAGAATTTTAATGTCACCCTCCCCCTGAGCCATTTCACCATGAATTGAACCATCGAAGCGGATTGCGACTGCCGAAGGTGTGCCACGCACTCCATATGCCTGGGCGACTTCCATATCTTGCTGTAAAAGCACGAGGGGTTTCTCATCGAATTCGGCAAATTTAGCAACATTCTCCTCAACAGTACCCTGGGTGATCATGGCCATCGTAACCTTATGGCCATATCTTTTAGTCCATTCTACGTAATCAGGGATCATGGCCTTGCAGGGACCGCAGTTGGGAGAAGAGAAAGTGAGTGCCACCGGTTTTTTACTGTTATCGCTCGGCAGCAGATCCTTGAGTGTGATTATCCGCCCGGTGAAGATATCGGGTAGAGCAAAGTCAGGCGCATCTTCACCTTCTGGTAGTCCAATAACTGGCTTCTGACCGGTCTCTCCAATACCGGCTTGCCCTTCGAGCGTTTCAATGCGGGTCAGCATAGTTCCTTGCTGCGTCATTACCTGCACCAGGAGCCAGCCTTCCAGAGCAACGACTGCCGCCAGGACAATCAAGATAATCAACACGAACACCTCGAAAGCCGAAAGCGTGGAGATCAAGGCGACCGTATCCGCACCTACATTGCCATATGCGGCTCCTTGCCAGACGACCAGTCCGGCAATCACAGCAAGGATCACGTTGCGGATCAGCGTAGACGCGCCGATTGGCTCCGAATGCAGTTGCCCGAAACAATTACAGTCCGGTGTACGGCCAAGTGAGAGATTCGCGCTGATAACTATGATGAAAAGGGCGAGCAATGCGAGGGCACCGATTGCTCCATAGAATGTAATTGGTGTCACTATCAACGCAATGGTTATAGCAAGTTCGGCGAAAGGAAGCAGTATCCCAAGTGGCGCAGCAAGAGGAGCCGGGATCCCAAAGTCACGCATAGCCTTTTGTGATCTTCTAAGGTCGGCAAGTTTTGCCAGAGCTGCCACGACAAAAACCACTGCGAGTAACCATCGAGCTACCAGGAGCAAAATGCTCATAGATGAAACCTCCTGACGGTGGCAAAAATAGCTACGCTGTTTTTGAGCAGGAGTGCGGGGTGCGTTATTGCACCCCGCACTATTACGCATTGAAGTTCAATACGTAATTGCGCAACGCCGAAAAACTAGTGGCCGGAAGCCGTCTTGCCCACATGACTCGAACTCAGTGTACAGGTCTTGTTACACTTCTGGACGCAGTCCATGGTGCCACAGCAGGTGATCGAGCAGTAATAGCCCTTAGGACACTGGGTGCCATTAATACACTGCGGGGCAGAGCCGCAAGCATAGTCGCATCCGCAGCCTGCGCTACCGTTGAGCTGAGCAAAGCAGTAGCAGTTGGTGTTCTTGTCCTTGGGGCAGTTCGTGTAGGTACCACACGCTTGCACCGAACACCCGTGTTTCTTCACCTTCGCCAGCGCGGTTTCAGGCAGATACGATGCGAGTGCCACGCCTGCTACGGTGCCCGCGATGGTCTTCATCGCTTGACGGCGGTCCAGCTTCCTGTCGGCCAGGGTTTTGGTTACTTGATCGAACCAGTTTGCCATAGTCATCTCCTTGTGTTTGTGCAACGCCAATCTTAATTGAGTGCCGAGAAACACAGACGCTGTGATCTCAATGCTACTCAAACACGCACTACGGGGACAATATCACACCTGGCTTCCCTGTCCGGCGGATGAGGAAAATGGAGAAGGGCTCCCCCCGTTGAATACGGCGCAAGCGCGGTAATTCCGTTTACCATGACGTACCCCCTGTTCCGTCAAGAGAAGCGAGGCTACACTATGAAAACAACTCTCCTCTACAGAGATGCAGGCCACAGCCATAGTAGGGCTGCCGGTAAGATCATAAAACCACGAGCCTGGAGTCCATCCAGGTTTTCAATTATGCCCGGTGAAATACATGAAAAGACAGGAATTTGAATATATACAGAGATAGCGGCTAGATAGATGCCTCAGATGGCAATGAATTACTACGTATTTGCCTGACAATGATTTTTTGAATTTGTTTACTCATCCCCTAATGGTAAACCACCAATAAGAATATAGCGTATACAAATTCCTATTGTCAAGGAAGCAACAATGCAAAACAGCCCGCTATTGCCCCTCTACAGGCTAGAGAAGCTTATTCTACCGAGCAATATCGAACTACAACTCAGTAAAATTACCTACATAATTTCAGAGGACGCCTCTTGCATCTGGAAGAGGGCAACAATAGAATAGTAGCATATCATCAACCACGTGATAAGGAAAAGGAATGCCAGCATCAATTACTCCGACGATTCACTTAGCTCGCGTCTATGAATTGCTAATCGCTACCTATGGCGAACCGAAAAACGAACCGGATTATGATCCGCTCGGCGGCCTGATCGGTACTATTCTTTCGCAGCACACCTCCGATATCAATTCAGAACGAGCCTATCAACAGCTCGTCACTACGTTTCCTACCTGGGAGGAGGTACGCGATGCCCCAACAGAGGCAGTAGCGGAGGCCATTCGCTCAGGAGGATTAGCTAACATTAAAGCGCCGCGTATTCAAGATGCTCTATTAACGTTAACTGAAAGACAGCAGGCTCAGGGCGGCGCAAAATCGCTTGCCGAATTCCTCTTCGATGAATTGACGAAGCGGACTTCAGAAGAAGCATGGTCATATTTGCGCAGCATTCCTGGTGTCGGACCCAAAACCGCAGCGTGCGTACTCATGTTTAACCTCAACCGCCCGGTTATACCAATTGACACGCACGTATTCAGGGTTTCACGCAGGCTCGGACTCATCGGGCCAAAAGTGAATGCGGAGCAGGCACATATCATCATTGGAAAAATGACCCCTCCTGAGTGGGTTTATCCTTTGCATGTCAACCTGATCCGGCATGGGCGGCAAATCTGCCATGCACAACGACCCGCGTGCAATGTGTGCCCGCTTTATAGTGAGTGCGCCTATGTGGGAAGCGTGAACGTTCAAGAAACGGCTTTATGATAAAAGAAAGTAAGGAGGCCTTTATGATGATTGATCTACGTAGCGATACAGTGACTTTGCCGACCCCGGCCATGCGTGAGGCGATGTACCGCGCCGAGTTGGGAGATGACGTATATGGAGAAGACCCTACAGTGAATCGCCTGCAAGAAATGGCGGCGGAGCGCCTGGGTAAAGAAGCCGCATTGCTCGTGCCGAGCGGTACGATGGGCAATACGGCGGCGGTAATGGCCCATACAGCTAGAGGCGAAGCGTTTATCGTTGGCGATCAATCGCATATTTATCACCATGAATTGGGCGGCGCGTCAACAATTGGCGGCTCACCCCGGCATGTTGTGGCGACCGACAAAAACGGCATGCTAGATTTGCATCAAATTCGTATTGGCATATCTGACGGCAGCGATGAGCATACAGCGGCTACCGCCCTTCTGTGTATCGAAAATACCCATAATCGTTGCGGTGGAACTGTGCTAGATGTCGCCGAGGTTGAGGCGCTGACCGGCCTGGCGCACGCGCGAGGTGTCGCGGTTCATATGGACGGCGCGCGTGTTTTCAATGCCGCCATCGCACTTGGAATACCCGTTAGCACACTTGTGCGCACGGTCGATTCGGTCATGTTTTGCCTCTCGAAAGGACTGAGCGCGCCCGTGGGTTCTATGGTAGTTGGCAGTCGAGACTTCATACGCCGCGCACACCGTATGCGCAAGCTGATGGGTGGTGGCATGAGGCAGGCTGGTATCATCGCGGCAACGGGTATTGTGGCGCTGGAGCAGATGGTAGACCGGCTGGCCGAGGATCATGCACATTGCAAGCAGCTGGCATACGGCCTGGCCGAATATCCCCAGATTGCCGTCGATGCGGAACGCGTGGTGACAAATATGGTAATCTTCTCGGTTCGTCGTAATGAGCAGGAGCCTCTGACTGAGGAGGAGACAGAACAATTTGTGGCAAAAGCGAAGGAACACGGCGTGCTGATGGGCCACATCGGCGAGGGTAGGATACGGGCCGTGACTCATTACGGTCTGGAAGCCGAGCACATCAGTGAGGCTTTAACCGGCATCCGAAAGGCGCTGATCGATTTACGATTGTAAGGGTTCTACTGCCGGACGGACGTCTGGCTCGAGATAATGCCCAACTCGCTTCCCTGGCTGCCGTCAAAGCGAGGCAATTCGGCGCGCTGTAACCCATCTCTACATCAACCATCCTCCGGCTGCCGCGTATACAAAAAGAGAAACATTGTTACGCTTCGTGCTGGATAGCGAGGCCAGCTAATTGGAACATGAGAATAACTTGCAAGAGGCGTGACTTTGGAGCTAGCAGGTCATATTCGATTACATGACAGGAATATGTCTTTAGATACATGCTTTTATGTGAGACAATCGTTTACAATAGAATTAGAAACGATTGTCTCATCCATGCTTATTGCATGAAGTCCATCTCTTTATAATCAGGAGGGATAGCGTTATGTATTACAGGCGTTACCGTGGGCCCCTAAGCGGGGCGGCAGGCGGCATTTTTCTCATTTTTCTTGCGCTTGGTTTCTTCTTTCAGAACACGTTTGGTGGCAACGGATTTCTGGCTTTCCTGTTCATTGGCCTGGCATTCAGTATTCTGATTGGTTCGATTGGTTCGCTTAACCCAAGAGCTGTTTATGGTAGCTTATATGGCTTTTTGTGGATGATTATTCTAGCATTATTCTTCATTACCGGTTCGTGGATCTGGTTTGTCGTGGGGGCAGGAATTTCCGCCATCCTGGGTTCGCTGGCCGCACCGATTCTAGCAGGATTGCTTGGAATGGGGCTTTTTGCCGCGACCCGGCCTGGCCAGCAGCCTTATCAACAACCCTACCAGCAACCTTACCAGCAGGAGCAGGCACCCTATCAATCCTACCAGCAGGGATACCAGCCGATGCAGCCACCTCCGGCTCAAGGAACATACCTGGAAGGAGGCCAGCAACATCAATACCCACAACACGGACAGCCAAAGGAGCAATATGATCTGCCCGAAGCGCAGTATCCACAACAGATGCCGCCTCAACAGCAGTAGTTACTCTCCGGCATAAGGAAAGGGACGACGGCCTGGCCAGGTCATCGTCCTTTCAGATTCTTCGCTGCGCTCAGAATGACATTGCCAGGGCGCATAAGAAAAGGGACGACGTATCCAGGTACTCGTCCCTTTTCTTATGCCAGGGAGTATCGCTCTCTTGTTCTAGAGTGCCAATTCCGCGGGTCCAGGGCTATTTAAAAGTCGAGTCAAGTGCGGTCAACTTTACAAGGGACTCCGACAAAATCAAGCTCGGTCTCTCGACTTTTAAATAGCTCTGCCGCGGGTCTCGCTCATTTGACACCATTCTTAGAGCGGGGTAAGATTCTTTTCGAGAAGATTTTATGACCCCAGACTTAACCGAGAGGAGTATATCGTAATGGCATTGACGAACTTCGAGGGCGCAGTGGCAGTAATCACGGGTGGGGCCAGCGGCATTGGGTTCGCGACGGCAAAAGCATTGCGAAGCAAGGGCGCGCATGTCGTGCTGGCGGATATAAATAGCCAGGGCCTGCAACAGGCGGAAGAGCAGTTACGTCAACAGCAACCGGCCACTACCAGGGCAGGTGGAATACTGACAATGGTGACCGATGTAACAAACGAGGAGCAGGTGGAGGAGCTGATGCGACAGACCTCCACGAATTTTGGACGCATTGACCTGGTCGTGACTTCAGCCGGTATCGGCGCGGGTGGTCCGATTGACTCGTTTTCAGTGAGTCAAATGCAGACCCTGATGAATATCAATTTCATGGGAACCTATATTTGCACGCATGCAGCGCTGCCTTATATGCGCCAGCAAGGAGCCGGGCATTTTGTCTTCCTCAGCTCGGTCGCGGGTAAACTTGGCGTGCCTTTCCTCTCGGGCTATTGCGCAAGTAAATGGGCGGTACGTGGTTTCGCCTCAGCGCTGCGGGCCGAATGGTACAATAGCGGCCTGGGTATCACGACGGTCTACCCCGATTGGGTAGATACACCGATGGTACAAAAAGAAGGAGAGGTGGCGCAGATTATGGGCGTTCAAGTCCTGCTGACCCCGGACCAGGTGGCCTCCGAGATTCTTCAGGCGGTCGCGGATGGCCGTCCAGACCTGACACTGGCTCCCACACAAGCAACCTCGCTCGGCTTGCAGCTCTATAAAGAAGACCCCGATAAGGCAGAACAACTTATGGGCGCATCATTCTACGAGCGCATAGCACGGTTATCATCAAACCAGGACTGAGCAGAAACATGGAATATCCGGCGAACAAGAAGGATTATGGCTACTACGGTCCAGGCAGTGCGACCTGGAGAATCGGCAGCGAAACGGTCGTATTACTGGGTGGCGCGCGCGCGGTCTTGATGCAGATAGCTCATCCGATGATTGCGATGGGAGTCTACGCGCATAGCAGCTACATGTCTGATCCTTTTGGCCGCACCGAGCGCACATTCACGCTGGGCCAATATCTTACCTTCGGTTCAACGGTAAGGACGCGCCGGGCCGCGCAAACCATCAATCGCTTGCATCGTCATGTGCATGGTACCCTGCCGCTCGACGTCGGAGCATATAGCAGCGGCAGTCGCTATGATGCGCGCAATCCAGAACTGCTGCTCTGGGTACATGCTACGCTGGTCGATACGGTATTGCTGACCTACAGGCTCTTCATCGGCCCACTTTCTTACGAAGAGCAGGACCGGTATTACCAGGAATCGAAAAGGGTAGCGCACCTGCTGGGCCTTCAACCCCGCGATATGCCCAGGACAGTTAACGATCTGAAACAATACGTTGACGACATGGTGCATAGCAACCGCCTGGCCGCCACACCTCAGGCCCGGCGGATCGCTCAACAGGTACTCTTTCCACCTCTGCCCCCGGTCTTTCGCCCGTTGATACACCTGAACTTTCAATTGACCTGCGCTCTGCTACCCCAACCATTACGCGATATCTATGACATGGAGTGGAGCGATATACGGCAGAGAGCCTTTGATGTATCCACGTGGGGAATGCGCACTGTTATCCCACACCTGCCTATGTCTATGCGTGTACTACCGGTCACCCGGCGAATCATCGAACGAACCATGAGTCAATCGGCTTAACCTTCGTATCACGAGGTTCGCCAGTGAGCAGCAAACATCTCGCTGGCACGTGCCACCTCTGCCCCCAATGTATGCAGGCGCACCGCCAGTGTTGGATCGTAGGGCTGGCCTTCTTCGTTAAACATCTGCCGGCTGTCCGGTACTGCCACCATTGTCGGCGCTACCCATGCCCGCATGGCACGTGCCGCCAGCAGCATGGTGGTTATGGTGTGATTTCCGGTGCCGGAAACACCAAGCTGCACGGACATCAAACCTACAACTTTTCCCTCCAGCCGCGGGGGAGTATCATCCTTCAATAGTTCCAGGTAATCGAGCGCATTTTTCAGAGAACCGCTGATTGTGTTATGGTAAGTCGGCGAGGCGAATATAAAACCCTGCGCCCTGCGTACAGCATTCAGCAAGGTCAGGATGGCATCGCGGCCCTCAGAGGTATATGCTTCGAGTGAATATGTACCATTGAACAGAGGAAGAGGCAAGGTTGCCAGGTCGAGCAACTCTGTAGATGCTCCTGCCGCTTCCGCTCCTGCTAAAGCGATGCGCAGCGCAAGGGTCGTGACCGAACCTGGCCGCAAGCTACCTCCCAGTCCAAGAATGAGTGTCGTCATATCTACTCCAATATGTAGTAAGGGCGCACCACGTGCTGGATGAATCCGCACTCTACGGTCGCCCGCCTTGCTTACCACGTACCAGCCTGGCAATGATGAAGCACCTACATCATATAATAGAAGGTGTTGACACTACAATGAAAGGATAGAGTTACACATGACCAACCAGACACAATCAACCCATGAAACCTCTCCAAAGCAACAGAAGATACACCTGACGCTGGTGGTGAACGACCAGCCGTATCCGGTAGAGGTCAATCCGCAGGAGATCTATCACGAGGCGCTTGAACATGCATTGCCGCCGGGCCTGCTGGTCGGACATCGCATTCGCATCAGCACGCCGGATGGAGATGAGGTCTTTCCAGATATGTTCATTGGCGAGAGCGTTGCCCATTTCAAGACGAACACGTTCCACATCGAGGCTATCCCATTGAGCAAGGCGACCGCAGAGGCCGGCCAGAGAACGTGGACGAACTTTGGGTTCGACCACCTCGCGATGACAATGGCGGATCGAGAAGACGCGAAGGCTTTTTTCAGCGAGGTGCTGGGGATGACGATTGTGCGCGATGACCGGCACCAGACCGTGCTGACAACCGGCAATACGGCGTTATTCCTGTTTGGAACGGAGAAAGCGCCACTTTCGGATGGACTGCCGAGTCGCTGGCACCATATCGGTTTTGTGGTGGACAACCTGGATGCGGCCTATCATCACCTGGCACATCACGCGCAATTGCGCCGCGAACGGGTGGGCAATGGTTCCGGCTCCATCTCTTCCGATTTCACCCTGCTGGAGCGCAACGAGCGCTGGTCACTGTATTGCCACTATCGCAATGGAGAGACGAACCTGATGATTCAACTCTCCGAAATCAAGCCGGAATATCGCGGGTTCATTAACCCCAATCATTTCACCGACCACATGTATGATTACCTGAGCGGTAGATATGGCGTCCGCTTTGAAGAAGAGCAGGCGCTGGAGCAAGAAGAACTCAAGCAGGAAGATTAACGCGAAACGGCCCCGGAGATAAAGAATGCCAGCACGATAATCCAGCTAATGATAAAGGCGATCAGAATGCGCAGCGCCAGGCCAGATATGACGATGCCGCGGCGGCGAGATTGAACCGGTGAACTGATTCCATTCATTCTTTCAATCCCCTATACGGGCTAAAAGTGATCCGGCCCCCGCCGCCTCTGGTTGGTGTAGTATAGCTGCCAAAACCAAAAACGTCAAGGGCAAATACACTATGCGATGAAATCCTGGACACCTGCTCCGGTATCCAGAAAATTTGTCTATTGTTGACCTACATCTCATATAACGAGAAATGTAACGTTTGTTAACTTATTGCCTGAATCTCCTACCCGCGCGGCACTCATCACATTCGCAACTGGCACGTAGCTTTTCATAGGTATAGATGCCCGTCTTATGCCCATCTTCCCATACAGGCGTCAGGCCATAACGTCCTACCGGCTCGATGTTTACCAAAGTCGTTTCTTCGCTCGTGAGGCTCTGCTTGTTCTGCAACATGCCGGGCTGTCCGCCTTCGCCCGCGCACCAGGCGCAAGGACAGGCCCAGCGCAGCGCTTCCCAGCCATGAATGCTTTCGTGTTCATCGCTCCAGGTAAGAATAAGTCGCCGGTTTTCCTCATCAAGCAAAAATGATACAGGTACGGGATGGTTATACTGGTTCATGATGTCCCTCTATATTCAATTCATATTCTATTGGTTGCATAAGTTCGCACAAAGAGCCTGGACAGAAGCCCCTATTCATGCTGACAACCTCATTATATGTTGTTCTAGTTGCCATGTCTATATGAATAGCACCCATTCAATCAGCCTGTTCCTCTTCCCATGGTAACGGCCCCGGCTTCAAAGGTTCAGGCTGCGAACAAGTACTGCTGAGCGTAATATGCCTTCCCTCGTTCGCGGATTCCATAAAGGACTCGATGATATCCAGAACATGGTAGGCCATTTCTCCGTCGGCGCGATGAGGACGACCGGTGCGCATAGCGTGTGCCATATCGGCGATACCCAGGCCGCGCGCATTGCCCGTATAGTTATGCGTGAGAGGGACTTCTCGCCATTGCTCGTCTTTTGCCAGGCGAATAAAGACCGGGCCATCGAAGCGGTTGGGATCGGGCGTGCTGAGCGTACCCTCGGTTCCATAAATTTCGATAAAGGGCAGTTTTGAATACCAGACATCGAAAGTGGTGAGTATCGTGCCAATAGCGCCGCCGGCAAACTCCATGATGCCCGCAATATGCGTAGGGGTAGTAACGGGAATTTTTGTCCCATACTTCGGCTCGCTGGTAACAGTGCGCTCAGCAAAGGTTGTCTGCATAGCGGCAGTTACGCGCTGCACGGGTCCCATCATGGCAATCAGAGCTGTGAGATAATAAGGGCCAATATCGAACATAGGTCCGGCGCCAGGTTGATAGAAGAAATGCGGGTCGGGATGCCAGTGTTCCATGCCGTGATTCAGCTTGAAAGCAGTTGCGGCTACCGGCGTTCCGATTATACCATCGTTGATCAGCTTGATGCAGGTCTGGAAGCCGGCGCCGAGAAATGTATCGGGAGCATTGCCGACACGCAAATTTCTCGCATGTGCCGACTCTAAAATGGCCCTTCCATCCGCGCGCCGAGTCGCCAGTGGTTTTTCGCCGTAGACTGGTTTTCCTGCCGCAATTGCTTGCAGGGCGACTTCAGCATGCGCGTTTGGAACAGTCAGATTGATAACGATTTCGACGTCCGGGTCTGCCAGTAACTCGGCAACGGTACAGGCCCTGGGAACGCCATATTTCTCTGCCTGACTGCGTGCCCGTTGCATATCAATATCCGCGCAGGCGACAACCCGCAAATTATCAAACAGGCGCGGCGCTGCAAGGTACACCGAACTGATATTGCCACATCCGATAATGCCGATGGAGATTTTTCTATTCATACGCGGGATGAGTCGTTCCTTCCAGATATATTGAGAGTAAAAACGATTGCCTTAGCACCCTTGCCTATTATTATGGCACAGCATGTTACCAAAAGCATGTATATGTTATAGTGATGAGGAAAGGCAAATCCCATGGAGAGCAACCACAAGGAGCTGTAAAATGAACAATCTGAAAGTTGCTTTAGAACTCTATACCGTGCGCGACGAGACAGCACGTGATTTCACCGGGACGTTGCGGCGCGTGGCACAGATTGGATATCCAGGCGTCGAATTTGCCGGGTATGGGAATCTGACGGCGCAAGAAATGTCGGCGTTATTGAAAGAGACCGCATTGTACCCGGTCGCGACGCATCTTGGGTTAGATGCATTGCAAGAATCGCGGCTTGAGGCCTCGATTCGCTATTGCCTGGACATTGGGTGCCCCATCATTGTGCTGCCCTGGCTGCCGAACGAGCAGCGCACACCGGAGGGCATGCGGGCGCTGGCTCCCCGCCTGAACGCCATCGGGCAGCGCTGCCAGGCATATGGAATTATCTTCGGCTATCATAACCATGACTTTGAATTTAGTCCTGTGAATGGCGGCTATCTCTTTGATTATCTACTTCAGGCTACAGACCCCGCGCTGGTCAAGATCGAACTGGATGTGTACTGGGTTGCCTATGCTGGAGTCGATCCCGTTGCATTTCTGCAAGCCCATGCCGACCGTATCGCCCTCATCCACTTCAAGGATATGGCAGCTGACCGTTCTATGACCGAGGTTGGCAAGGGCATTCTTGATATGCGAAGCATGTGGGAGTTTGCGCAGGCTCGCGGCCTATGGGGCATTGTCGAAAACGACCATCCCCAAATTCCTTCACTGGAGAGCGCGAGGATATCGCTGCAATATTTCAAATAGCCTGGGACAGGCGCGACTTTTCGACGACATGCCACCGGAAAGTCGCGCCTGGTCCTATGCTATTCCGCTTTCCTGGTAGCAGTTGCTACACCAAACGGTTGCTCTACAATTGCCCCGGTCACCTTACCTGTTTCATCGAGCTTGAATTCGATGCTGTAGCCGGAGAGTCCCTTGACGTGGAAGGTGTTGCCCTTGTAGGCAACCAGTTCGAACTCGGGCTGCATGGGAAGAGATACCATCAGCGAATGCTCTCCCTTGAGGGCAATCGTCATCGTCAAACCCATTACCTCGTATTCACCAACAAAGCGTTCGAGGAAGTGTTTGCCGGTCATATCTTTGGGCGGCAGGCGGTGGAAGACGATATCTTTCACGGTTTCTTCGAGCGGCGCGCTCAGAGTGTCGATATCGCCCCTGACATTAGTAAAGAAAGAGACTTTCATATGCACATCGAACTTTTCGAGAAACAGCTCGAAGGTGTCATAGTGGTAGTGCTTGAGTGGGAAGGTCATCGAATTGAATGTCCCTAGCAACCGGTCGCCTTCCAATTCGACCGCGAAGATGCCGTAGCCAGGATGCTCGTACTCGCCGGTGTAGGCATCGAGCGAATGGGATGGACGTGTGTTGGGAACCCGGTCGGCCTCGGTTTTCTCTTTCCCCTTTTCCTGGGCCTCTTTGATGTCCGTCCAGAATTTCTTCAAGCGATCGCTCCATGGCACTTCATCCAATCCCAACAGGCGATCACAGATGTTGTAGGTGAGAATGAGGGGTACAGGATTTTGATTCAGGTTGGTGAGCACGACCACCCCGATGTTCTGATCAGGCAGCAGGGTAACAAGCGAACTGAAGCCGTCGATATTGCCACCATGTTCGGCCATCATGTGTCCCCTGTACGGTTCGACAAACCAGCCAAGGCCATAGCTGGATATTGGTACTTCGGCAAATGGGAAAGTCACGGGCGCCACCATTTGCGGCATGTGCATCTGGACGACCTGATTTTCAGAAACAACCTGTGCGCCTTCGTGCTTGCCCTTGTTCAGCTGGAGCAGTATCCATTTGCTCAAATCTGCCACGTTGGATATGATCCCACCGGCAGGAGCAATCGACCATTGGCCCTCGTAAAACGGAATTTTCTTGACCTCATCCTTCTCCTCTTTATAGGGGAAAGAGAAATCGGACGTCTCCTGCGCCGCATCTGTCGAGAACAGGCTGCTGTTCATCTTCAGGCGGTCAAAGATGCGCTGCTGTACGAATTCTTCCCAGCTTTGCCCGGAAAGCTGCCCGACCAGGTAGCCCGCCACCATATACATCAGGTTCTGGTACTGTAAGACAGCTCGCAAATCCTTACTCGGCTCAAGGTATTGCAGGCGCTCGAACAGCTCTTGCCGGGTGGCAGAGGAGTTATACCACATCAGATCGTGACGCGGCAGGCCGGAGCGATGCGTCACGAGGTCACGAGGCGTCATGTGTTCGGTGGCAAACAAATCGTAGAGTTTGAACGACGGCAGATAATGCTTTACCGGCGTATCCCAATCCAGCTTTCCTTCATCCGCCAGCATTGCCATCGCGGTCGTTGTAAAGGCCTTGCTACAGGATGCGATAGGAAAGAGCGTTTGCGGCGTTACTTCGAGTCCGCCATCCACATCTCGTTTGCCGAAGCCATTTGAGAAAATAATTTCACCATCTTTGATGATAGAAATAGCCAACCCTGGCACCTTCCAATCCTGCATGATAGTGCCTACAAATTCCTCAAATCCCTGTAATCGCGTCATACCTTCTGAAGATTCTTGTGCCTGCATGAGTCATTTTTCCTTCTGCATGTATATATTTCCATTTTATTTTTCTTGCCAGCTTTCTCTGCTAAGCCGCGCTTCCTGATGGTATCATAGTCCGCCTTTTGCTATTGTTGTCAACAAATACCATCCAGGGAAGTTAGAAATCAGCGCAACTGAAATCAATCGGCCTGCACTGTACTTGATACCGGTTCAGCAATACGCTCTTTCTCGGAACGCCGAACCCTGCGTCGCATGGTGGCCGCGGCATCGCTATCATGCACAGTCAGCCCTATACAGGCACCGATGAATGCAAGCATGGCCGCGGCAATGAACGCCGCATGATACGATGTAAGGTTGGGTACAATTGTACCACTCGCACTGAGCTGCGTTATGCCCACGACGCTAATTACAGTGCTGAGGAGGGCAACACCGAGTGAGGCGCCAATCTGTCGCTGTGCATTGAAGAGCGCCGAGGCCTGGCCGGTTTCTGATGTTGAGATGGTCGCGAAAGCGGCAGCCTGCACAGATGTGAATGAGAAAGCCATGCCCGCTCCCGTCAGGAATATTAACGCGCGCATCAGCCAGAGAGTCGTATCCTGTCCGATCAGACTCATAAGCCCCATAACAATGGCCACACCGGTGAGGCCGATTGCGATAAGCCGGCGCGGTCCAACGTCAGGATAGAGGCGCGTCACGATCTGGGTAGAGATGAGGACACCTACCGCTTCTGGAAATGTCGTCAGCCCGGAGGTAAGCGCGGAAACGCCACGACCTTGTTGGAGGAACAGAGGGGCCGCAAAGAGCAGGCCAAGAAAACCTGCCGTAGAGAAGAGCGAAACCAGGTTGCAGGTACGGAATGCTCGATTGCGAAACAGGCGTAGGTCCAGTATCGGATGTGTTGAGCGCAGTTCAAGCGGGATAAAGATTATCAAACAGATCAGCCCTATGATCCCGGTTCCCATAATGGCCGGCGATGTCCAGCTATAATTCGGCCCTTCACTTAAGGCATACATGAACAGAGCGAGACCTATGCCCGCCAGCAGGAAGCCGTACAGGTCGAAAGATTTGGTATCTTGCCCTCGATACTCCTGCAAGAAGAGGATGCCGAAGAGAAACGCCAGAATACCGATAGGGACATTGACATAGAAAACCCAGCGCCACGAGAAGTTCACGATCAGCAGGCCACCAAGAACCGGGCCAGTGGCCGGCGCAAATACCGTCGGAATATTGAGGATGCGCGATACTTGAACGCGTTCCTCCGGCGGGAATGTGCGGTACAGGATTGCGGTTCCCACCGGCGTCATCGCGCCTCCTCCCATACCTTGTAAGAGGCGAAACCCGACGAGCATCGGCAGGCTCGTTGCCAACCCGCAGAGCGCTGACGACACGGTAAAGAGTGCCAGCGCAGTCAAGAAAATACGCTTCGTGCCCAGGCGATCACCTAACCAGCCCGAAGCGGGGATAATAATGGCGAGACTGACAAGATACCCCACAACGACGGCATCGATTGAAGTGCCCGGCGCGTGAAAATCACGGCTTAATGAGGGAAGAGCGACATTGACGATGGTCGAGTCCATGATGCTCATGAACATGGCGGCGACAAAAATAATACTGACACTGACTTTCTGACTGATGTTAAAACGCTGCATGTACCAGGCTCCGATGTTGCGAAAGGGATTTTTTAACGAGTCATCACATTTTACCCGCCTGGTCGATATATATCAATGAGAGCAGTTCGAACGTTCTCAGCAGCATGCACATATGCTTTTGCCGCTCTGAATTGTTGATGACTTTCTGATCATATGCAACGTTTTCTATAGTATATGCGGCACTGCAATGTTGCTCACACTGGCGACAAGCTTTATGCGCTCAATCAGACTTTGTGTGGAGAGAAGCGCAGGCAGGTGACTCGCGGCCTTATATAGAACTGAGTAAAAACTATGGAATATATACGCAATTTTTATGGGCGGCTTTTGCCCGTTCTCGCCCTGTTAGCCATTCTGGTACTTTCGGCTTCCTGTGGTCAAACCAGCGCAGGCACGCCAGGCACGGTTACAATCACCCCTCATACGGCCACACCCACCCCTACTGCTACACCCGGCTCCACTCCTACCATGATGGCCAGCCCTACTGCTACAGCATCACTAAGCCAGCGCATCGACATGTATATCAATCACCTGACTCAGACGCAGCAGATTGGCCAGTTGCTCATGCTGGCAGTTTATACGAATGGCTATACGAGCGCTCTGAACCAACCCTTGCAACAATGGGATATCGCTAACGCCATCATCTTCAACGCCTACAATGGTGGCCCACTTATGCCGACAACCTTGAGCGGGTTCACTCAACTGGTACACGACGTTCAATCGCACGCCAACCAGCCGCTGATCATCGCCACAGATGAGGAAGGGGGAATTGTTGATCGCCTCTCCCCCTATTACGGTCCAACGCCTTCACCACAGGTGCTGGCAGCCAGCGGCAATTCTCAGCAGGCATATGCGCAGGCGCAGCTTGACGCCGCCCGCCTGCTCGCCGCCGGCATCAACACCGATTTCGCGCCTTTGGCAGACATTTATCAAGGTGGCGCCATCAGCGAGAGCCGCATGTTCGGCACGACGGTCGGCCAGGTAACGACCTATGCCGGGGCATTTCTCGATGGCTTGCAGCAGCATGGCGTCGAGGGGACGTTGAAGCACTGGCCCGGGATCGGCTCCGCGCCGGCCAATCCGGATTATGGATTGCCGACGATTACCCATTCCCAGTCTGAACTCAACAACATCGACTTCGCCTCGTTCCGCAACCTGCTGTCGCACCATCCTGGAATGATTATGGTGACCCACGTCATCGTTCCGGCCTATGATGCACAGGAACCAGCCTCGCTCTCGCCCATACTGGTGAACCAGGTGTTGCGTGGTCAACTGGGATATCAAGGAGTCGTCGTCACCGATGCAATGGACGCCCAGGGCCTGATCCAGTTCATGCAGCAGCAGGGATATAGCGACCCGGCCCAGGGGATTGCCGAGGCAAGCGTGCGGGCTATTCTGGCGGGGAACGACATCGTAGAATGCCCTATTGAGCCTGATCGCCTGGCCGCGGTTGTCGCCGCCGTTACCGCTGCTGTTCAATCGGGGCGCATCTCGCACGAACGCTTACTGCAATCACTGCATCGCATTATCGCCCTCAAAGTGCAGATGGGACTGATCAAATTGCCATGATGTATTATGCCTGGGCTGCCAGGACAGCATTTTGCACCTGCCAGAGTTGCCAATACAATCCCTTCGGCCTGTTGATGCTGTTGTGTATTCTTTTCTTCGCGTTGTACAGTCGCTATCATATTCGGCAACATGAATACGCTGCCCTATAGCGCTTCACAAATCACGATCAACTACACGAATCCCTCCAGTCTACCTACATCCACCCTTTCATGAAGATTCTTACAGCGCGTTCAGAAACCTGGAGCTATGAAGAGAGAAGGATGAATGTTCTTCAAAGAACTCTACCTGGCCCGAAATGATGAGAAAAATCACATAATTATCCAATATATTTCACATGCTAGCAGCCTACACTCAGAGTGCGGCGAAATCTCTCGCTGCACCAGTCCATTTCTAGGGAAAGGAGGAAAATTTATGGAAGACCATGAGCAGTGGAGCTCGCCACACCTGAGCCAACCGGACGTACAGCATCGCGGTCGTAACTGGCTCCTGATTGGCGGGCTGGCGTTTGCTTTCATGCTTGCCCTGGCAGCCGGTACGATACTGGGCACGCTTCATGGCACGAGTACTGCCAATGCGCTCTCCCAGGGAAGCTCTAACAGCACTCAGACGCTGTCCGCATCCCAGGGTAACTTCGCCAATTCCCAGGCGCAGATTACCATACCAGGGGCTAACAATGGCCCTCAGTCGTTGTTTGCCGGACCGGGAGCAGGCGGGCAGGGTCAGTGCGAGCAACTGACTGTATCGAGCGTGAACGGCAATACGATCGTGGCTAAAACGGCAAGTGGCAGTTCCGTCACGATCCACACGACAGCCAGTACCCAGTACACACAGGCTGGCAAAACTGTCAGCGCGAGCGCTATCAAAGCTGGCTCCCAGATTAGCGTCATGGGAACGCACAACAGCGATGGAAGCATCACTGCCACAAGCATCGACATCCATTAATAGGCTGGTGCCACATACCGGTAATCCGATCAACGTGAACTACGATTGCCGGTTGTGACACCTGATCTCTAGCCGGTCCTGGACGATCCTGCTCATAGCAAGAACCAGTTCCGAGTACCATCTCTTCTCCTCCTGGGAAGAGATGGGATATTTAGGGTCAGCTTATCTGTATACAGTTCAAGAAATCTCTGTTACTATTCCGGCATGCTTACTGCACTTCAAGGAGGAACCCATGAAAAAACGCTACATCTGGTGGGCCGGAGGTGGCCTTGTCCTGGTTATTATCTTAATTATTGCAGGCTTAATTTACACATCACGTTTCGCGAGTGCCGTCAGCCAATCACAGTCCCATGTCGCACCTGGGGCCATAACGGTTACTCCTACTCCTATTCCATCAACCGGCCTGGAAACATTTCAGATCGTGCCCGGTCAGACCACGGCATCTTACAGCGTATACGAAAATCTGATCATCCAGAATAAGCCCAATAATGATGCCGTCGGTACGACCCATTCGGTACAGGGCAGTTTCAAAATACGAACCGGCAATAATCCCCTCGTTGCAGGCATGACTATTCAGGTCGACTTGAGAACGTTGCAATCAGATTCGAGTATGCGCGATAACTATATACAACGCAATACGCTGCAAACCGATATGTATCCTTATGCCACATTCGTTTCTGTCAGCACGCAGGGCCTACCGGCAAGTTATAGCGATGGGCAGGCGGTTCACTTTCAATTGATTGGGAACCTGACGATGCACGGCAAAACGAACAAAGAGACGTTCGATGTGCAGGGCAAGGTTGTGGGCAATACGATAACGGGAACGGCCACCAGCACCATCTACATGACCGATTTCGGCATGCAGCCGCCCAATCTGGCAAATATCGCTATTGCGCAAAACAAGGTCGTTATCACCATCGATTTCACGGCACAAAGTTAGCCGGTTAGACGAATAGGCAAGACCGCCCAGGTACTCACCTCAATTGTGAAGAATATCCGGGCAGGTCTGGATGATCTGCTGGCAGAGGACTCTGCAACGTCCACCCGCCATCAACTACCAGAGTTTGCCCGGTCACATGGCGTGCTTCTGGTGAGGCAAGATAGAGGGCAGCTGCCACGACATCTTCCACGTATCCGACACGCCCTGTTGGAGTCACACTGGCCCAATTCCTTTCATAATTTGGGTCATCTTTTAGCGTGCGTTCGGTGAGGATCGCTCCCGGACTGATGGCGTTAGCGGTAATGCCATATTTGCCCACTTCCTGCGCAATGATTTTCGCCATCATCCGAATGCCTGCCTTGGTGATTCCATACGCTCCCAGATTTGCATGCGCCTGGATGCCGGTTACAGAGGACATTAAAATGATGCGTCCAGGAATATGTGCCTCAATCATACTATTGGCCGCGTATTGCGCCGTAAAGAAGCTCCCGCGCAGATTCACACCCAACAATCTATCAAATGCTTCCGGACTATAAGTGAGAAATTGGCCGTAATTCGTGATACCGGCGTTGGCAATCACGATATCCAGCCGTCCGGCTACGTCAACAAAGCGTTGAAACATCTTGCCGACCGCATCTACGTCCGCAACATCACAGGCATAGGGATAGACCCGTTCGACATTGAGGTCGCTATTGATCTGCTGCGCTGCTTTCTGGCAGAGCGCGGAGTCGATATCATTCAGTCCGACAATGGCTCCCGCACCGGCAAAGGCATGGCATAGCGCATAGCCAATTCCGGCTCCAGACCCGGTGACAAGCACGGCTTTTCCAGAAAAGGTATTCATGTGTTCCCTCCATCGGCTCATAACATCTCCTCAAACATTGGCTTAAACTTCATAAGGCAGATATAATGTGGGGTAGTTGAATGTATTTGATTTCCAGGTTTTGCGAGCGGGCGACTACAAAGGTACGCCCCTAGGAAATAAAGATCAAGAAGTGTCTTTATCGCCTGTTTATATAAACAAAGATACAATGGGCGCCCGTAGCGTGCGGATTCGTGTAGAGTGCAGGTGTATCTGGCACGTTGTCGATTTCTCGCACTCGTCACCTGGTACGCCCTTATGCGAAAGAGAGGCTTGCAATGCGCAACATGCCTAATATACTCAGTTCCAGCCGGATTCTGGCTACCGTTTTCGTGTACATTCTTATCATTGCCAATCAGCAATGGGCATATATTGTCGCAACGATCATATTCGCTCTCGCCTCGGCAACCGACTACTTCGATGGTAAACTCGCCCGGCGTTATAAAACCGTTTCCCCACTGGGCATCTTTCTGGACCTGACGGCAGATAAGGTGTTCGTCTCGGCCATCCTGATTGCGCTCGTACAGATCGGACTTGTTCCGGGCTGGATCACCGTCATCATTGTGGCTCGCGAATTCCTCGTGACCGGCCTGCGTTCTATGGCAGCCGCCAGGGGAACGGTGATTCCAGCTGGTCCCTGGGGCAAACAGAAAACGTTCATCACACTGGTCGCCCTCGGCGGGATACTGTTAGCGATGGCCCTGGGAGCCGGAATGGGACCCGGCCATCTGTCGTTGTTCCCGCCATACCTTGTCTTTAACAGCCATACCTTGCAGGTCGGCCCGATCATGTTATTGGTAGCAGACGCTTTATTGCTGCTCGGAACGCTCTGGACCATCATTTCCGGCGCTGAATATATGATCGGCGCGCGTCCTCTTTTCCAGAATAAGCCAGAGACAAACCCTACGAAGGCCTGAACAGTCAGGCCTTCACGTTTGGTGTGGCATTAGTAGATGGCGAAGCCCCGGATTCTTCCACCTTCACCTTCTGCCCTATCTTGCGCTCGGTTCCTGCTAGCAAACGGCCGATGTTATCGTGATGCAGCAGGATGATCAGCAAAGGACCGGCAAGCATGAACAACAATGCAGGTATGGAAATCAAACCCAGGCTCGCAAAAACGATACCACAAACCATTGAAACCAGGCATCCTACAATAGAGCCGAGGGAAACATAGCGCGAGATAGCAATGGTGACAATAGTAAGAAAGAAGCCAATCAAAAAAGCAGGCCAATAAATTACTGCCAGAGCGCCCGCGCCAGTAGAAACCCCACGCCCCCCTTTAAAGCCTATAAAGACGGGGAAACAGTGACCGACCAGCGCCAGAAAAGCTGCCAGAGCAGGTCCCCAACCATCTGCATAAAAGAAAGGGACAAGCGTTGCCAGAAGTGTAGGCAGTATCCCTTTTGAAAGATCGAAGATGAAAACGATAATGGCCGGAACGCGTCCCAATGTCCTCAATACATTGGTCGCCCCAATCTTGTGACTGCCATAGTCGCGGATATCAAAATTCCTGCCTTTGAGTAACTTCCCCATCCAATAACCGGCGGGAATCGATCCCCACAAATAGCCGATGAGACCTATAAGCAAGAGCTGACCAACAAGTGCTGGCATAATGGCCTCCTTTTTTCACGAGTACAGTCTACCTGGAAGACCAAAATTCTGAATGTTCAGGTGAGACCTTTGCATATAACATTACCATATTCTCGTGAAAAAGAAAGCCTTCTCTCACAGGAGTTTACCTTTTGTATCATCCCCGCTCATGCTTCGCCTGAATCTCAAGGTACGCCTGCTCAACTTCAGCCACCGTTTTCGCCTGCCTGACCTTTTCGGCGATTGCGATCAGTTCGTCATCTATCCAGCTCGAAAGAGCCGACCGAACTTGCGGAATAGAGGTGGGTGACATGCTCAATTCATCCACGCCCAATCCTACCAGGATGGGAGCAAGCCGGGGATCGCCCGCCATTTCGCCGCAGACGGCTACAGGTTTGCCCGCGCGTCTGCCTGCCTCCGCGACCTGCCCAATGAGTCGCAAAACTGCCGGCTGCAGCGGATTGTACAGGCCTGAGAGCGTCGCATTCGTGCGATCACAGGCCAGGACATATTGCAACAGGTCGTTGGAGCCGATACTGAAGAAATCGGCTCGCTCGGCCAGTTCTGAGGCCATCACTGCTGCAGCCGGCACCTCGACCATAATTCCGACTGCGACGTGTTCAGGCAGCGCGGCCTGCTGCTCTTTGAGCCTGTCATAGACACGATCATAGATAGAGCGGGCGGCATTCAGTTCCTCCAAAGTCGTAATCATGGGAAACATGATTCGTAGATTCGCCCTTGTATCGGCAGCGGCCAGCAGTATTGCGGCAATCTGCTGCTCGAGCAGGAATTCATGCGCCAGGGAAATGCGAATGCCGCGCAAACCGAGAGCTGGATTCTCTTCATCCATTGTTTCAAGCACCGGCTTCAGCGCAGGCATGGGCTTATCCGCACCCGCGTCCAGGGTGCGCACGACGATAGGCCAGCGTGGGCCTTCGCCATCTCCATAGAAGGCGCGGAATACCTTCGCGTAGATTTGACGCTGTTCCTGCTCATTGGGAAGAGTTGAGGCGGTGGCAAAAAGAAATTCCGTGCGCAGTAGTCCTACTCCTTGAGCGCCCCATTGGCGGGCGGCCTCGGCTTCGGCCTCTGTGCCAATATTCGCTTCGATATGAATAGCGCGGCCTTTCAAAACAAGGGGCGTTTGAGCCTGCTGGGCGGCAGCTTTGAGGGCTGTCTGCTGGCGTTGACGCTCGGCTATGCGTTGCGTTAATTGGGCACGAACTTTCTCATCCGGCAAGTGATAAAGCAGGCCATGATCGGCATCCAATCCCAATTCATCACCCGCGTGAATAACCTCCAGTACGGCTTCGTCGAGTCCGGCGATGGCGGGTATGCCAAGGGCGCGCGCTAAAATAGCGGCATGCGCGGTTGGCCCGCCCTGGGTGGTGCAGATACCAAGAATCATGGAAGGTCGTAATTGCGCTGTGTCCGAAGGGGTCAGGTCGCGAGCGACAAGAATACTGGGCCGGGCAAGGGCATTCAAATCCAGCTTTGCCGCGGCGAAAGGTCGCAGGTGCTGCACCGCCCTGCTGACGGCATCGCGCACATCAACGGCCCGCGCCGCTAATAGGGAATTGTCCAGTCCCTCGAGAGCTGCCGCCTGCTGCTCGCCCGCTATAGCTAGCGCGCTGGCGGCATCGATATGCTGATTCTCAATCACATTGAGCGCGGATGCCTGCAATGCTGGATCATCCAGCATGAGGGCCTGGGCGTCAAAGATCGCCGCCTGAGACTCTCCAACGCTGCTTTGCAGGTCTTTCGCCAATGTTTTCAGTTCTCGAGCGGCAGCTGCCATCGCTTCACGCAGTTGTCGCTGCTCCGATTCGACCTCGCGTTCGGTAATAGTGCGCCTTTCGACGGCGCTCAACTTAAGTGCGCCTGAAGTATAAAGGAACGCGGAGCCTAAAGCCGCGCCTGCTGAGGTCATTACGCCTTTCCAGGAACCGCGAGGCGCGGCTGGTATTTCAGCATCTATACCGCCAGACTTTTGGGGAACTGGAGCCTGGGTAACAGCTTTGGACGCGCTCTCCTCCACAGGTGACTCATAGAAGTTCGCCTGTACGAGTTCGCGCAATGCTTCTATGGCATCATGGGCATCGGCGCCTTGCGCGCGAATGGTGATAGTATCGCCATTCCTGGCGCCAAGCGAGAGAACGCCAAAAATACTACTTGCGCTAACCTGCTTGCTACCTTTCCGCACTTCTACGACAGATTGAAATTTTCCCGCCGTCTGCACAAAGAGGCTTGCCGGTCGGGCATGCAAACCGGTAGGATTGGTCAAAAGCAGGCTCGCTTCTGCCATGTTCGCATCTGATTTAGCTTCCACCGGCGGCGCTGGAGTCACATTTTCAGGGGCTATGATCTCCTCTGCCTGACTCACGGGTTTTAGTTGCTGAAGCTGCGCTGGATTGGCAGCGTTTTCCGCCGCCTGCTGTACCTGAGCAAGCGAATGGCCGAGCGCGGCTTCGAGGGCAGCGGCTACGGCGCCTTCGACGAGCGGCGCGAAACTGAGACGTGTGCGATTCCTCTGTTCGTCATCCAGCATTTCCAGCGCCATCTCAGTCGAAAGAATGGCGCTGCCCAGGTCTAGCAGCACCAGTACGCCATCAGGATTACCCAGCGATTGGATGGCAGCGAGGATTTTATCCGTGGACGTTCCCAGTATGTCATCGGGACCTCCACCCGCGGCTGCGATGGGAACGTTGCCCTGAACCATCTGTCCGGCAAGTTCAGCAACTCCCGCGGCAAGTTGGGCGCTGTGGGAAACGATAACCAGGCCGACCGTCATGGGTTCATCTTCCTTGGATCAGAAATAACCAGGCACATATGCCTGGTTATTTCATGTTTTGGCAGGTCTCTGCCAGGCTACGAAGGATAAGCCAGCTCGATGTCGCTCCAGGGTCCTGGTGGCCAATACTGCGCTCGCCAAGGTAGCTGGCACGGCCTTTTGTAGCCTGAAGCGGAATGGTCGCTTTCATACCTTCTTCAGCCGCCGAAGCAGCTCGCTGTGTTATTTCCGCGAGCGATGCGCCTTCATCCAGAGCCTGCTTAGCCGCGGCTACGGCGGGCGACAAAGCATCGACCATGGTTTTCTCTCCCGGCTGCGCCTTGCCACGCGCAACGATGCCTCCGGTGAAAGCATCCAGCATGGCAACAACATCAGCCGCGGTCAGCTCCTGTTTATTCGCCGCTGCCCCGGCTGCCCTTAAGAAGGCAGTGCCATAAAGCGGGCCACTGGCACCACCTACCGTTGAGACAAGCGTCGAACCGACTGTCCGCAACTGGCCCGCCATATCCATAGATTGCATGTCGGGGAATTTGCCCCGCACGGCGGTAAATCCACGATCCATGTTGATACCATGGTCTGCATCTCCAATTGCGGAGTCAAGCTCAGTTAAATAGGTGCGATTCTCGTGCAGCACATCGGCAATACGAGTTAACCAGCGCAAAGTATCTTCGTTGGTCATTGCAATAGCTTCCTAACATTCATCAGGGATGCATTGTTACCTATTCGCCCCAGCGTAATCCTGGAGTGTGGACAGGGGCATCCCAATACTTGATCAATTCATCATCCATGCGCAGCAGTGTGATTGAGCAACCGGCCATTTCGAGCGAAGTGATGTAGCTGCCGATCAAGTTGCGCACGATTGAAATATTCTTGCCCTTCAAAATTTTGTTCAAGGCATTGTAAACAACGTACAACTCAATCAGCGGCGTTCCACCCATGCCATTGACGAAGGCCAGCACCTGATCACCGGATTTGAGGCCAAGGTCATCGATAATAGGGGTAGCGAGCATCTCGGTAATCTCATCTGCCGGGGCCAGCTTGACACGACGGCGGCCCGGTTCGCCATGAATGCCGATACCAATTTCCATCTCATCTTCGCCCAGCTCAAATGTTGGTTTGCCCGCCGAGGGCACAGTGCAAGAGGTGAGCGCCATACCCATACTTCGACCCTGGCTATTGACTTTGCGCGCTAATTCCGCCACCTGGGCTAGAGGAGCGCCCGTTTCCGCCAGCCCGCCCACGATCTTCTCGAGCAAGACGGTAACACCCACACCACGGCGGCCCGCCGTATAGAGACTATCTTGTACGGCTACGTCGTCATTGGTAACAACGCTCTCCACTTCAATGCCATCAGCCTGGGCTAACTCAGCTGCCATCTCAAAGTTGAGTACGTCGCCGGTGTAGTTCTTCACGATATGCAGCACGCCGGCACCACCGTTGACGGCCCGCGTAGCTTCAAGCATCTGATCGGGAACAGGAGAAGTAAAAACCGCGCCGGGGCAGGCTGCATCGAGCATACCGCGTCCGACAAATCCTCCGTGCATTGGCTCGTGACCGCTGCCACCACCGGAAATAACACCGACCTTTCCCTGCACAGGAGCATCTTTACGGATGATAATCTGCTGCTCGACATTCACGCGAATCAGGTCTGCGTGGGCAGCAGCCATACCCTCCAGTTCCTCTTTGACGACATCTTCAGGTTTGTTGATGAGTTTTTTCATGGTATCCTTTCTCCTCCGAATATTATTGAGAGGCCGCCTGCAAAAATGTTTCGGCAGCTAGCTGCTCTTCTATGGCAGCCCGAAAAGATTCTACCATAGATTGTTGCTGTTCGGGTGACCAGCCAAGCTCAGCCGCCATGAGAGCGGCCACGTCGTCGACCACGCCCAACCCGCGCTGCCGGTCTTCAAGGATGATCGCGGTACGACGAGCCAGCACATCGTAAGGAGTCATCGCCATTTCATTACGGCAGGCATGTACCACTTCGGCACGAATATACGGAAGGTCTCCGATGAGCAATTGTCCTAGTGAGGCATTACTCTCCACCAGGTTCACTACACTCATCGCCGCCGCTCCGTAGCTCCTGCCAAGATGTTCGAGCGTTTGCGGATTCAATCCAAGCGCTGAGCCTTTCACCTTCAGTTCATGCTGGACGGCAGGCCAGCCCGCGCTTCCATAGAGAGGCAGGTCTTGCGTGGGGTGAACCGGTATTGAGCCATCATGCTTACTTAAGACATCGACGGTATCCTGCGCCATTCGCCTGTAGGTGGTCATTTTGCCGCCCACAATTGTAACTATGCCGGTTGATCCCTCTAAAACGGCATGCGTGCGAGAGAGTTTCGCAGGAGAATGTCCAGAACCCTTGCCAGGACGTACCAGCGGGCGATAGCCTGCATACGTACTGATAATGTCCTTCTCAGTAAGATGGACGGAAAGATAACGATTGAGATGGGCAAGCAAATACGAAATATCCTGCTGTGACGCCAACGGATGATTCAGATCACCGGTTCCGGTATCGGTCGTACCAAAAATCGCCCGTGATTGCCAGGGGACAATAAAGAGAATGCGCTTGTCATCCGTTTCAGGCAAAACAATGGCGTAGTCGCCGAGCTTCACATCCTCGCGAGCAAACACCAGGTGTACGCCTTTACTCGGTTCGATGTTTACCTGTGGCTCCTCGCCTGTAAGATGCTCAACTTCCTCAGAAAAGACACCTGTTGCGTTCACAACATAGCGAGCACGCACGGTCACCTCTTTATTCTCAAGTCTATCGCACACGTGCGCGCCCCGCACTTTGCCTCCTTCGAGAACAAAGGAAGTAACTTCTGTATAATTGGTAATCACGGCGCCGTATTGCGCGGCGGTGAGAATGATTGCCATAGTCAAACGCGCATCGTTGGTTTGCCCATCGTAGTAGATGTAGCCGTCTTTCAACCCTTTCTGAAGCAGGGCTGGAGCCATTTGCAAGACTTTTGCCCGGCTTAAATGTCGATGCCTTTTGATATTGCGCCGCCCGGCCAGTATGTCGTAGAGCCAGAGGCCGATATCGAGAATGAAGCCAAGCCCAACGCCTCCCGGCGTAGTAAACGGCAGGCCGACGGGATGCCGATCACCCTCGTAAATAGGAAGAACAAAGCCAAGGGGCCGGGCCAGATATGGCGCGATTCGCATCAGAATACCACGTTCCGTCAAGGCTTCATGCACTAAGGGAAAATCGAAATTAGGCAGGTAGCGAATACCTCCATGTAATAGCTTCGTTGATTTGCTGCTGGTACCACTGGCAAAATCAGTCTTTTCAACGAGCGCTACCTTGTATCCACGCGCGACGGCATCCAGGGCAACACCGGCACCGGTGATGCCCCCCCCGACGACCAGCACATCAAAATATTCGCTACCCAGGAGAGCGAGGTTGTTTTTGCGCACAGTTGACGATAGTGGTTGCATGGTGATCTGTGATTGCGAAAATACGAAGGTATTTCTGCCTGGGATAGTAGGATCAGAAAAGACTGCCATCCAGGGTTTTCCCCTGACCCAGCTACCCGGTAGCGATTTACACCCTCGTATTTTCGCCCTTTCATTTGTTCAAGGTGTGACGGTTACTCGACTGAGGGTTCGCGTACAGCTTCACCCTTTGTTTCCGCGGTACCGGATTTCATGAGATCCCTTGCAGCAAGCACTTTGCCGACGGTGAATTCATAGATCAGACCGCCGACTGCACCTCCTGCCAGGGGTGCGATGATAGGTATCCAGAAGTAGTAATTGTCTACGGAGAAGCTGGAGAAACCACTGACGAAGCCAATCCAGAGGCGAGGGCCAAAATCACGAGCAGGATTGATGGCATACCCGGTATTGGCGCCGAAAGAGGCACCTATTGCTACGATCAGGAAGCCGATAATGAGTGGATTCAGGTTTGCCTGGACGGGCTGGTTGCGGGCATCAACAATCACCAGTATCAGGCCAACAAGCAGAGCAGTGCCTACAAACTCGTCGCAGAAGGCGCCGAACGTTCCAACGAACGCCCTATGGCCGGTGTAAAAAATCCACCCGAAACCCTTACCGCCAAAAGTCGGCCCCTGGGCAATGTCGCCAATTGACAGATGATTCGCTGCCAAAGCATTGACGAGCGCCCCCTGGTAGACGAAGTAGAGAATAAGGGCGGCCACAAACGCGCCAAGTATCTGCGCTACCCAGTAAGGAAGAACCTTATTCCAGGAGAATTTCCCGGTGACAGCGAGTCCCAATGTTACAGCCGGATTGAGGTGAGCACCGCTGATAGCTCCCGCGACATATATGCCTAACATAACGGCAAGACCCCATCCGAAGATAATGACCGGCCAGGTATTCGCACCTATACCCACATTTTGTGATGGTCCAAAGAGTCCATAGACTGCCACACAGCCATCGCCAAAGAGAATCAGCACCATCGTGCCGAAGAATTCCGCGAGCATCTCACCGGGAGTCCCAGCGAGTGCAGATGGCGTAGCTACAGATCGAGATGCCATAAATGCTCACTCCTTCTATGATACTTGAGGGAATGACGGCTAACACAACTGGCGTGTCGCCGCGCTAAAATAACGATTACAACAAGGTACGCACTACGAGTTCCTGCGGGGCGCAATCAATTCCTCGCGCCCCTGTTCCATGTGTCAGGCCTGTTCCCAACCCTGAGAGCGTTCGACCGCTCGCTTCCAACCGGCATAGAGCTTTTCGCGTTGATCGGCGCTCATTTGAGGCTCAAAGGTGCGATCGATAGCCCATTGCTCGGCTACTTCCGCCTGGCTGCTCCAGAAACCAACTGCGAGGCCCGCGAGATAGGCCGCGCCGAGGGCCGTCGTCTCAGCTACCTTTGGCCGCTGCACCGGCACGCCAAGGATATCGGCCTGGAATTGCATCAGCAGATTGTTGACGACTGCGCCGCCATCGACGCGCAGCGTCTTCAAATCGACCTTGCTATCGGCAGTCATGGCTTCCAGCACGTCGCGAGTCTGATAGCACATCGATTCAAGTGTCGCCCTGGCGATATGACCAACCGTCGAGCCGCGAGTCAGACCGATAATGGTGCCGCGAGCATAGGGGTCCCAGTATGGAGCGCCCAGGCCCACAAAAGCCGGCACCAGGTAGACACCGCCGTTATCAGGAACGGTATTCGCCAATGCCTCCACATCGACGCTCTGCTTGATGACACCGAGGCCATCACGCAGCCACTGGACAGCTGCACCGGTGATAAAGATGCTCCCTTCCAGGCAATAAATGGTTGGATTGTCATCTACCCGCCAGCCGACTGTAGTGAGCAAGCCATTCTGCGACGGCACACCCTGCGTTCCGGTGTTCATGAGCATAAAACAGCCGGTGCCGTAAGTGTTCTTCGCCATGCCTACCTCGTAACAGGCCTGTCCAAAGGTAGCCGCCTGCTGATCGCCGGCATCTCCAGCCATGGGGATAGGCGCACCGAAGAACTCAGCGTCGGTCTCGCCAAATACTCCACTGGATGGCATGACCGTGGGCAACATCGAGCGTGGAACACCCAGTTCATTGAGGATGACATCATCCCAATCGCCCTGATAGATGTTGTACAGGAGCGTGCGTGATGCGTTTGAGGGATCGGTGGCATGCACACGCCCTTTTGAGAGTCGCCACATGAGGAACGTATCGACGTTGCCGAAGAGTAATTCTCCGCGCTCTGCCTTTTCACGCGCGCCGGGAACATTGTCGAGAATCCATTTTACTTTTGTGCCGGAGAAATACGCGTCAGTCACCAACCCGGTACGATCCCGGATTTCCTTGTCGAAGCCTTTCGCTTTCAGCGCATCACAAATAGGAACCGTGAGCCGGCTCTGCCACACAATGGCATTGAAAACGGGTTTACCGGTGGATTTCTCCCAGACAATCGCCGTCTCGCGCTGGTTCGTGATGCCAATGGCTGCTATATCGGAGGCCGAGGCCCCCGCCTTTTTCAGCGCTTCCTGAGCAACCGCGAGCTGGCTTGACCAGATCGCCTCTGGATCATGTTCAACCAATCCCGGTGCCGGGTAAATCTGGGGAAACTCCTGCTGCGCTACACTGACAATCGCGCCATCATGATTGAAGACAATCGCGCGCGAACTCGTTGTACCCTGATCCAGGGCAAGCACATACTTTGCCATAAATAACCCTCTTTCTGCTAGAGTGTACCTGCGGTTCCCGCAAGTCTTTCACCGTGGAAGCCGAAGTACCCTTGACACTATATGATCTGGCACGGCAGCTACCAGTGCCATGCCGGGACCGCTTTACGGAGCCACAAGAAGATAGTTTAGCGCGCTATTCCTACGACCGGTTCTCGCCAGAGTTCTTTGCGCATGACTGCCACACCTGCTGCATTCGCACGAAGGATTCTTTGTATCTGTTGCGATGTCTGAATCAAGCCAGAGCCTATAAAGCTCAATGGTAAAGGCTCAGCTAACCGCGAAATCACATAAGGAATAACTAGCGCGGGAGAAATATCGAGCAGATCAGTATAAGACCTATCGACCGTCCCCAACGCCACTTCTAATCCGGTTGAGTCGACGGCAAAAATTCGTTGTATGGTCTCCATCCCAAAATCTTTCGCTAATGCCAACAGTTTGGGATGATTTGAAACAACACCTGCCACACGGAATTGATCGGCCAGGTAACGCAAACCGGCCGCATCGGAATGAATTCCATCGATATGATCGATATTGACATAGAGGGAGAGATCGCGCCTATATGCCTGGTCTACCAAACTCGAAAGCTCGAACAGATTACAATGACGCAGCAGAATGGCACGAATATGCGGGGAATCGAAAACTTGCATAAATTGTGCGCGGTTCTCGATGACTGGGATAGTTTTACAGTTATCTAACCGGTTAAGGAGCGACGCGCTGGACTGTCTTAGCATGCTGTACCTCACCGTACCAGTAAAAAACAACAAAGCCCTAAGCCTTATCGAAGGTTGGCTCAGGACTTTTCATCTCACTGTCCCCGGGCACATATACAATTGTCCAAACGGTCCACACCGGCACATTATGCCGATGTGTAAATATTTGTTTGTTCGATAAGCTCGTAAGATGCTGAAAGAAAACGAAACCCCAGCAGCTATACAACGGTGTAGAGTTAGCTTATAATTAATAGTACTCAGTACGCATCCTTTTGTCAAGGGTTAAGGCGTTCGTTCCATAACTATCTCAAATCGTAAGCGTAAACCTGATCATATTGTGATACACAAGTCAGATACTGATATGATGACAAAGCAAGAGTTTCTACGCCTGTCCCGCCTCTTTCCGGTGGCGGCAGCGATAAAATCGAATGAGGATATTCAGGTTGCTCTCGATTCTGATGTCCACATGCTGTTCATCCTGAAAGGAGATGCGTTTCAACTAGCGCCTTTTGTCACGCAGGCACGCGATTATGGGAAGCGGTTAGTTGTACACGTTGATCTCGTGAGCGGTGTAGGGAAAGACCGCGCGGGCATTCAGTATTTACATGATATCGGTGTCGACGCAATCATCACCAGTCGCTCGCAGCTGGTCGCGGCAGGCAAAGCAGAGGGTTTGATTACCATCCAGCGCCTGCTTTTATTGGACGATTCCGCACTAGAAACAGGCGTGCGTACCATAGCGCGGGCGGCTCCCGACATAGTAGAGGTCCTACCGGGCATTATTTTTCCTGAAATGGCCCCAACTCTGCGCCAATTACTTGCGGGTCCCTTTATTGCCGGTGGATTCATTCGCACCGCCGCCGATGTAGCGCGCATTCAGGCTGCCGGTGCATTATTAAGCAGCAGCAGCACCTACCAACTCTGGTTCAAAACTCCACGCTGAAGCCTCTCCATTTCAGCGCGAAAAGTTACTATCATCGCCGTTGCGCTGGGGCCAGGGCTGTTGAGGTGGCGGCTGCATCTGTCCCCATTGCGGAGGCTGTGATGGTGATGGAGGGGGAGATTGCCTCCATGGTGAGGGCTGCGCCGGCTGTGGCTGACCCCATGGCGAAGTCTGGGCTGGCGGTTGCCCCCAGACTTGCTGGGGCGCCTGTTGTTGAACCCATGGCGATTGTTGTGAAGCCGGCTGCTGCCATGGTTGTGACTGAAATTGCTGCATCCGAGGGGGCTGTTGAGCGATTAGCTGGGCCTGCGCAGCTTCTTTGGCCGCGTGTTCTTCACGAGCCTTGCGGTCGTTACGAATATGTCTCCATATGTAAAGAGCAACCAGAACCACGATGGCTATAAGAACAACCACGTCCAGGCCATGGAAGATTGTGCCGAGCGAGGATAAGCCGTTCGTCGCTTTTCCCAACTCATAGCCTGCGAATGCGAGAATCAGACACCACGGCAATGAACCCAGCACGGTATAGATGCAGAATTTTACAAATGGAGTCTTTGCGATACCGGCAGGCAGCGAAATGTAGGTGCGAACCACGGGTAGCAAGCGCGAGAAGAAGACGGTGGCGCTGCCCCAGCGCTGGAAGAAACGGTCTGCTGTATCCGCGTCATGCTGCGAAATGAGTACATAGCGACCATATTTGAGCATGAGGGGGCGACCACCTTTGTAACCAATCCAGTAGGCAACTATCGAGCCAAGCAGACAGCCAATAGCGCCTGCAACAGCTACCAGCAGGATACTCGCGACAGGATTCAGACCAGAGAGGATTTTATGATTGTAAATCATGATACCTGCCAGCGGCATCACAATTTCACTTGGCAATGGTATACAGCAGCTTTCGATGGCCATAGCCAATATAATACCGATCAGGCCAGTTGTAGCATACAGATTTGTTATATTTGTAGTAAGCCAGTTAGTAAGATGTGTCAACAAAGAATTAGCCTCCTTCACACACAAGCATAAGCCAAATTGCTTTTGACCTATACTAACATACTTTACGCGATGAGGCTAGCTCTTTAGTACATAGAGATTAATCTTCTTATTCTTCGTCTATGGGTTCTTGAAGTGAAGAGCGGCGCGTGATGGGGCGTTCGATATATTGCGCCAGTTGTTCCCGCAGCGGATCGTCCTCATACATGTAGGGTGCGCGACGTAGAAGAGGATTTTTCAGGCTCCCTGTGACCACATCTGGATTGCGTGGTTGTTCTTCTAACTGCGGATTACGAGCAAACTTACCGGTTTCGGGATTTCTGCGCAGAGGCTCTGTTTGCTCGAAACGGCCATGTAGCTTATCTGTGTTCGTCTCTTGCATTTCTAAAGACCCGGTCTGAGGATTGCTGTCCAGAGAACGAGCGCTATCCACCTGCCGGTAACGTCGCGCGCCGGTCTGCCGGGTAGTATTGGTATCCATAGAATGCCGCGGCCTTCTGGATAAGTTGTCTTGTTGTGGAAGCCGACGGGTAGGGCGAGGTAATCCTTCGGCATCAGATTGGACTTTCAGAGATTGAGAAGGATATCCTGGAAGACGCCTGGACATCGAAGTGGTGGTTGGAAGATCATCGCTTTCATTATATAGGTCCCGGGCCGCCTCAATCCGCGCCGCGCGTAATGCCGCCGTCCGATGCTTTGCCAGCGAACTCGCCTGGTTCCCTAAATATGGTAAACTGCCAGTAAGAGCGGGGCGCTGGGCAGGCATTCTTGCGCTATTTTGTTGAGCCGGCAAGGCTTGCGAAGGATGCTGTGTACCTTGAGGGGATCTCAATGCACGCTGATTATACATGCCATTAGCGGCGGCCCGCGCATGACTCTGTCCTGCTGCCGGCAGTCGAGGGTAATCTTGTGCGGAGACATTACGAGCTTCGGGTAATCGCCGCCGTGGTTCTACATATTGATCTTCTTCGGACGGCAGGACATAGGCATCAGCTTCATATACTTCAGCATATTCGCCGTCGTCGTCATAAACCATCTCCTCTTCTTCCTGCTGCATAAAAAAATGTTCATCATGACGGCGAGCCATGATGGTGAATAATGCCAGGGAGATGGGAATGCTAATGAGTAATGCTGCAAGCCCTCCGATTAAACCTCCAAGCACCCAGGAGCTGAGCGTATTGGCAAAAGCCAGAATCACTGCCGCACCAACAAGAAGCAAGAATGCCAGGGCCAGGGCCGCAGCTTTCATAAATTTCGTTTCCTTTCTGCTCTACCTATCGCATTCACAACACGGCTGCTGAGGCTCAGTTAGCATATTGAAGTAAAAAATCTCAGGCTGAGTAGAGTATATCAGATATTAAGCAAAACTACAAGCTATTTTGGGCGCAAAGCGGCTTTACAAGTGGCAAATCACAAAAATGGAACTGTGGTTATCATTTCGGGAGAACAATGACCATGCATGAGGTTGAGGAAAGCTGGAACAACGTGTAACCTCATCGATGTATTGACAAATATACTCGTGAAGCTACACGTTGTTGAGATAAAAACTATGCAGCGCGATACTGGCGGAAAATTGCGACGACCTTGCCCTGTACTACCCATTCGCGATCCCATTCGGAACGCGATACGAAGATGGGTTCCATTTCAGAGTTAGCAGGTTGCAAACGCACTTTATCATGTTCCTGGAAGAAGCGTTTCAGGGTAGCACGACCATTATCCTGCTTACGAGTGGCAACCACGATATCACCATTTTCACAGGTGGTCTGTGGCTTGATAACGACATAATCGCCGTCACAAATATGATCTTCGATCATCGAACGGCCCTTGACAACGAGCGCATACGTACCCTGCTGCTCGAGCTCCTGGCCAACATCAAGCCGCTGGTCCTGTTCAGAGAAAACCTCAATCGGCTCACCTGCGGCAATGCTGCCCATGACAGGAATACCGCCGGGTTGCTGGGAAAGCTTGATGCCGCGGCTCTTTTTGGACTCACGAACGATGTAGCCTTTCTTTTCGAGCATAGAAAGATGGTAATCGACATGACCGGTACTTGCTATGCTCATCGCACTGCCAATCTCGCGATTGGTCGGTGGCATGCCCTCTTTCTTCATATAACTGACGATGAAATCGTAGATGCGCTTCTGAATATCACTTGTTTGCTCAGTTGCCATTGTGCTATCTTCCTGCCTTTCTGCATAGGTTGCATACCTGTTTTAGCCATGCCACGTCAAAGTAGAACGGCTATTCAAATCATAACAAACCTGGCCCCACAAGTCAAGCGTTTATTGAACGAATTTTCCGAAAATATTTTCGTATTCGCGAACTGCGTCCTTTTTGGCAAGTTGGTGACCTTTTCAGCGCAAAGACTTGGAATAAGACACAGGTTTTGCTATACTTCATTAATAGAGAGATAGACATAAACGGGGTTGAATGTTGTGTGGCAAGTGACCGGTGATGGATAACATCCATTTGCGCACCACACTCAAAAGGGTGTACAATAGAGGCGTCGGAGACTCAACGAACCCCAGTGATGAAAGAGGGAGTCAGATAGATGATTGAGATGACAGTTGAAAGCGTGCGAATAAACTTGCAGACATCGCAGCGAGTGGTCATCTTGAAAGCTACGAAGCAAGAGCGCTACTTGTTTATCTGGATAGCGCATGCCGAAGCATATGCCATTGCTATCGAACTTCAGGGGACGAGTTCGCCTCGCCCGCTCACGCATGATTTGCTCAAGAATGTGATTGGTGATCTCGGTGCTAAAATTGAGAGTATCGTCATCTCGGACCTGATCGAAGATATATTCTATGCGCGAATCGTTCTTGATGTCGATGGCCGGCATGTTGAAATCGACTCACGCCCCAGCGATGCTATCGCTCTCGCTGTACGTGCAAAAACGCCGATCTTCGTAGAGGAGAGTGTACTGGAGCGCGCGGGAGTAGCACTGGAAACGAACGAGGAGCCACTTTCTCCAAAATCCGAGCCAAAGAAAGAAAAAGAATCCGAGCAGGATAACCTGGATGCGTACCGGGACTTTATCAATAGCCTGGACGTATTGGACGAGTTCGGCAAAGATTAAGAGCGGCAAGTAACGAGTCTAATAGAGGCAAGTAATTCTTCGGTTTTGTGCCACGTTCAGATCCACGCGCTCAGCGCGAATGCAAAAGTGCTTTCAAGAAGCGTACCAGTATGCGCGAAATGAGCCCGTACAGGAGAATGGCAACAAGGGCAAGCAAGTAGTTATACAGATCCGTACCGGCGATCAATGGGATGCTCACGTTTTGCAGGAGCAGGCGCAACGGTAACACGAACACACTACTGACGTTATAGATTAGTCCAACCCACCACACGTTGCCTGGTTGTCCTAAAAGTTGCAGTACAACACGCACGAGCAGCAATAATTGGATAAGTACGAAGAGCAATCCTACTAAAGCAGGGAAGATGCTACGTCGCGGTTGAGTACGCCTTCTTTTTCCAGGCTGCACAATGTCTGCCGGCCGCACCGGATAGGCTCCCCCAGGTGGACGACCATTACCGTTAAAGGCCGGTGCCGCGGGCAGGAATGGATACGCGGGTGATACTTTTGATCTATTGGATGAGCCTGGAACCAGGAACGCATTGGAACCCGGCAGAAAAAGCTGCTCGTCAGGCTCAGGTAGAGGATTGGTCGGCGCGCCGTATATATTCGACGAGGATGAATATGGCGTGAGAATTACCTGGGACATCGGTTCTGTCGGTTGATTATGTTCGTCGTATTCCTCAAAACGACTATCTTTGGGTTGGTTTCTTCGCATCTTCCTCATACTCCATCAACAGGAACAATTCCCATGTCTTTTTACGAGGGAACACCACCATAAGTCTCAAACTTGCTGGTAACGCGATAGAATATCATCGTATGTTTCTTGTCGCTCCATTACCTGTACCGTATGCTCATCAACGAGTAGTACGATTGGACGGGGAACAAGGTTGTAGTTACTGCTCATCGGCAGGCAATACGCACCAACGCCTGGCAATGCCAATAATTCGTTCTCGCGCATATACGGCAACATGACCTGATCAATGAGCATATCGCCCGATTCACAGTAGCGGCCAGAGATACAGACGGCTTCTCCGGCGGGCGCAAAGGCTCGTTCGACCGGAAACGCTGTATAGCGCGCTCCATAGAGAGCGGGACGAATGTTATCTGCCATGCCGCCATCTACGAACAGGTAGGTAACGCCGCCCGGTGTGGGCTTTCTGGCACCGATTCGATAAACCGCGACCCCCGCGCGACCGATGATCGAGCGGCCAGGTTCGATTATCAGCGTCGGCGCAGGAAGCGCATCCTGTCGCAAGGCGAGTTCTTGCTCCATCGTCGCCTGTAGAGCCTGCGCCAGCACTTCGATGCCGGGAACAGGCGGCTGGCCAGGTTCGTCGATTGCCCATCCACCGCCGGGACTGATTTCACGCGGCCACCATTGCGTCTCTACATAGACATCGCGCGCGAGCGCCATTAGCCTGCGCAGGCACTCGACATAAGGACGCGTCTCGCGTAACATTGTTCCGCTATGCGCGTGCAGCCCGGCTAATCGCAACTGTCCCTCTTGCAGGATACGCAGCATGGCGGCCCTGGCCTCGCCATTTGCGAGCGGGAAACCAAACTTGGAGGCGGCGTGACCTGTTTGCAAGTAGCGATGCGTATCAGTATCTACATCCGGCGCGACACGCACTAAGACCTGTGGATGATATCCACCTTCGCCTGCAAGCAAAGTGAGGCGCTCCAATTCGCTCCAGTTGTCCAGCACAATGCGTCCCACGCCTGACTTTAATGCCATACGTAACTCGTCAATGGATTTATTATTGCCATGAAACGAGATTCGCTCCATCGGGACATGGGCGCGAAGAGCAAGTGTCAATTCGCCGCCTGAGACAACGTCCAGTCCTAATCCCTGCCCGGTCACCAATCCGGCAACCAATGGCGAAAGATATGCCTTGGATGCATACAGGATTTGTACTGGAGAGGGATGGTAATACTTCCGAAAAGCCTGCTGGTAACGCTGACAGGCATTGATAATGGTTGTGCGATCAAAGATATACAGAGGTGTATTGTAGCCATAGTGCTGGATAAGTTCAGGTACAGACTTGCCGGCTATATGAAAGACACCGTCTGATGAAAATGTGGCAGTATCGGGCAGGAGATGAGATAGATTAGTGAGCGCATCAGATTGTACGGGCATATTTCATCGTGTTTCCTTCTGTTTACCTTTGCCTTAATGTACCATTTCGATGGGAAAGATTCAAGTTTTTCAGCAGCGCAACAGGGCTACACGAATGCCGGCATACTATGCTAGAATAGAACAAATTTATAGCCATGAAGAGGAGAAATTTCTAAGAGCATGACACAAACAGATCATCGTTCGCAGGAGCAGGAAACACCTACCACAGCTCGCCCGCCGCGCCTGCGTTTCGCGCCAAGTCCAACGGGCATTCAGCATATCGGCGGATTTCGTACCGCACTGTTTAGCTGGCTTTATGCGCGCCATACCGGCGGCACTTTCATTTTGCGTATCGAAGATACCGACCTTGCGCGCACGGTAGAGGGTTCGGTCGATTTCCTTTTAGGTGGTTTTGCGTGGCTCGGCATGGATATCGACGAGGGGCCTGTTGAGGGAGGTCCTTATGGCCCGTATTATCAGACGCAGCGCAAGGCCCTTTACCAGCAGTATGCTCACCAGCTGATTGCTTCGGGGCATGCCTATCGCTGTTATTGCACTCCTGAGCGGCTGGCCGAGATGCGCAAACAGCAGGAGGCACAGAAATTGCCACCCCGCTATGACCGGCGCTGTCGTTACCTGAGCGCAGAGGAGCGAGCCGCAAATGAGGCCGCCGGATTGTCATGGGTGGTGCGTTTCGCGATGCCCATCGAGGGCGAGACGATTGTACATGACGAACTGCACGGCGATATCGTTTTCAAAAATTCCGACCTTGATGATATGGTCATCCTTAAATCGGATGGTCTGCCGACCTATCACCTGGGGCACATTGTCGACGATCATTTGATGGGTATCACACATGTATTGCGTGGCGATGACTGGATTCCCAGCGCCCCACGCCACGTACAGATTTACAAGGCGCTGGGATGGGAAATGCCGCTTTTATATCATGTGCCAAATGTGCTGGGCAAAGATAAAAGGAAGCTCAGCAAGCGTCACAATGCGCCGGCCTGGACAGAGTTGAAGCAGCAGGGATACCTTCCGGAGGCCGTGTTTAACTTTCTGGCGCTACTCGGCTGGTCATATGACGATAAGACCGAGCTTTTCACACGCGAGGAACTGATCCGGGTATTCACGCTGGACCGCATTGGCATCGCCGGTGGTATCTATGATCCTGACAAGTTGACCTGGATGAACGGCGTCTATATCCGGCGGTTGCCACTGGATGAGTTGACGCGCCGCACACTGCCATACCTGGAGCGTCCAGAAATCGAGGGCGGATTACCGGATAACATTGAGCGGCCGCTCGATTTCGCCTATACAGCTCGCGTCCTGAGCCTGGAGCAGGAGCGTTTGAAAACCCTGGGTGAAGCCGCGCACGCAGTTTCATTCTTCTACACTGAAGACCTGAATTATGATACGCAGTTGCTGATTCAGAAAGGCATGGATGCGCCCAGAACGCACGATGCCTTACTACAGGCATATAATGTGCTGAGCAGAGTTGAGGAGTGGGAACATGAGATCATCGAGGCTCCCATGCGCGAGCTTGCAACCGAGCTTGAACTGAAGCCGGGGCAGCTTTTTGGCTCGATCCGCGTTGCCATCAGTGGGCGTACCGCTACCCCGCCGCTCTTCCAGATGATGGAGGTACTGGGCCGCGAGCGCACTTTGAGCCGTATCGACCAGGCAATTGCTCGCCTTGCCTGATACATTAATCCCAGGAGCGTTCTCGATGACACAGAGAGATTACATCCTTCGACTGGCGGAAGAGATTGGCCGCGCCCTGGCCCAGGTTCTTTATCACAAACAAATAAAGGATTATGCAGGGGCGTTGAACTTTATTGACGAGCAATACAGGCAGACGCTCGGCATGGGCGCCGGCTTCATTCACTCTGTTCCTGAGGAAACGCTGCTGGCGATGCTCACCTCACTAGGAACGTTGAACACCGAGAAGTGCTGGTTGCTGGCTACATTGCTGAAAGCGGAGGGGGAAATCTACGAGGAACAGAACAACCAGGATGAAAGCTATTACTGCTACCTGAAATCCTTGAATCTGTTCCTTGAAGTTCTCCTGCTCGATGGCAACATCAGCGATGTAGATTACGTTCCTGAACTGGAAGGCCTGCTCTATAAGTTACATGATTATGAGCTTCCGGTAAAAACTTCGCTGAAGCTACTACAATACTATGAGAACACCGGCAAGTTTGCGAAGGCCGAAGATATCCTTTTCGACATGCTGAACAGCAGTATGCCCGACAAAGCGATTCTTCAACGCGGCATCGCTTTTTATACACGACTGCGCAAGAAGAGCGATGCCACACTGAGCGCGGGTAACCTTTCCCGCGTTGAGGTAGAAGAGGGCCTGGCGAAACTGAAGGAGATGGGTTTGCATCCTTCAGGGTGATAAAGTATTGTCTAATCAATGTCTGCTACCCACTCGCGGAAAGTCTTTCTGCCTCGTAGAGGTAAAAACGTGTCATCTGTAAAGTCTCAAGAGGTCGCCCGGTCAACGGTTGTCGATACATGGCGCTGGCTCTGGCCAGATATATTCATGCGTATCCTTCCTATGGCTATCGTGCCTTTTCTTTATATTGCTATTCTTCACCTGTCACTCTCTTTTCTGGGGCTGACGCTCAATAACTGGCCTCAACAACTCTTGCTTGGTATCGCAATAGGCATCCCGATGTGCGTCTTTGCGATAACGTATCGCATCTGGATAGTTAGTCCCTGGTTCCGCCGACCCACTTTGAATGATCACACTCTCCAGGGCTTTTATTACCTCGTCATCAATGGTCCCGTCGAAGAACTATTTTTTCGCGGTTTCTTGCTGGCAGCGGTGACTCAGTGGACAGGTTGGATTGGCTGGGGATGGCTGGTAAGTACCGTTGTTTACACGCTCTATCACCGGCTGGGTAAGTGGAACTGGCGCAGTGTGGCGGGTGTTGGGCTAGCGGGTCTGGTATTTAGCCTTCTATACGTGGCGCAACCTGAGCCACGCTCGCTGCTGGCAGTCGTTATCGTGCATGGATTGACTACCTGGGGCTTCCTGAGCCTGGGCGACGAGGTGATGTACAGGAGATGGAAACGCAAGCAAGGATAATCCACAGAAACATAAGTCAACTCGCATATGAGGAACAGGTAAGGGAAGAGGGCGACCGCAAAGGTACGCCCTCTACAAGCCCATTCGTCAACATTCGGGATGGCTCAGGTCTTTTCTGGCTCACTTCGCGACAGCATCAAGTTGGGAAGCAAGATAATAGCCAACACCCACTTTAGTAAGAATATAACGGGGGTGAGCAGGATCGGCTTCGAGCTTGCGCCGTAGTCGATTGATATTCACCTGGAGCATATGGCTCTCACCCAGGTACTCACTGCCCCATACATGTTCAAGCAACAAATCCTGGGTCAGGACGCGTCCGGCATTTTTAGCAAGGTAGGCAAGGATATTGTACTCAGTTGGTGTGAGTGTGATCTCGCGGCCCGCTATCTTTACCAGGTGTTGGGAATAGTCAATTTCCAGTTCACCAATGGTTGCGGTTGTTTGTAGACCTTGTGCATGCTCCCTGGCGCTAAACTGTGTACGCCTCAACACGGCACGCACGCGGGCCAGAAGCTCATCTATACTGAATGGCTTGGTGAGATAGTCGTCCGCCCCCAGGTCAAGCCCTCGAACTTTGTCCTGATCCTGCCCGCGTGCAGTCACAATGATAATTGGAACGGTCGAGAATTCACGAACACGCTGGCAGACCGTGAAGCCATCCATTTTAGGCATCATTACATCGAGCAGCACAAGGTCAGGGGCCTGTTGCTCAATCTGAGTCAGAGCCTGCTGACCATCGCTGACCGCAATCACCTCGTACCCCTCCAACTGTAGATTGCGCATCACCAGTCGCAGCAACTGTGGATCATCATCCGCGGTAAGAATTGTTGTTTTAGCAGACATTGTTGATCATCCTTCTTTTTCCTGCAATGGAAGCAGCACATGGAAAATGCTGCCTCCAGGCCCAGAGCTTTCGGCCCAGATCACTCCGCCATGCATTTCGACAATACGTTTGCTGATCGCCAGACCCAATCCGAGACCGTTGACTTCACGTGTGAGACGCATATCGACGCGATGGAAACGATCGAAGATGCGCTCGATATGCTCGGCGGGAATGCCGATCCCAGTATCGATGACACAGATTTCTAGCATAGGAGACAGCTCATTTTTTGACCCGTGGGTGTCTTCCTTGTTGTCGATGTTCAGGCTACTCGCTACCTTATCCTGCGCTGCCGGGCGAATGAGTATGGTAATCGTACCGCCTGCGGGCGAATACTTGATAGCATTTTCCAGTAAGTTATCTAACACTTCTCGTAACCGCCGTTGATCACCCATAATTAGAGGAACGGTGGAAACGGGTATACCTTCGAACTTTTCGATACGCAAGCTGAAGTGAAATCGATTCGGGAATCGAGCTACTATGCGTTCTTCAGCGGCGCCAATGGCCTCTTGAGCAAGACGCGCCACATCAACCGTGGAATAGACAAGTCGTATCGCCTTTGTATCTAACTGCGACATCTCCAGCAGGCGCTCAATAATGATTTCCAGGCGGTCACATCCTTCATTGATAGCCAGCAAAAACTGATGCCGCTCCTCCTTCGCAAGGCGGCGTTCGTGACGCAAGAGCGTTGCCGCGTAGCCCTTGATGGAAGCAAGTGGGCTGCGTAATTCATGGCTAACTGTGCCTAGCAACTCGGCTTTGAGGAGTTCCATGCCCGCAAGCGCCTCCCGCATAGCGGTATGTTCCAACTCCTGCACACGTTCGGCCAGCAATATATTCCCGATGACGGCTCCCGCTGCATCAGCAATCTGTGGCAGCAACCGGTGTGCGCGCTCGATAGTCATACTACAGTCCATTTCCTCAGCATCGTCCCAACTCAAGAGTAACAAAGCCTCCAAAGGTTGAGGAGCAGCATTCGAGGATATGCACGGCAAAAGCTCTATTTGACTCGCTTGCAGGCGCCTGCTCTCGGATGCTGCATAGCCTACCGGGAGCCGGTAGGTGATGCTACATAATAAAGCTGATCCAGGCTGTTCTTTCTCATAATGTGAAGCAGAGGCATCCAGGAGAATAGACGAATCGTTCTCACCCATACGGTGCAGAGCTAAAACTCTTACATCATTTTCATATAATGAAGCAGGTGAGTATGAGCGACCGAACTCCAGGTTTCCCTGTGTATCGAGCAGTAAGGCGCCATGCCCGGCGCCAAAGAAGCAGGCCAGGCACTCAAGCAGAGCGCTAGCAATGGAGCCTGTACCCTGTCCATCTGCTACCATTCCGGTTCTTTGTCCTAACCGGGTCAGATCTTGCAATATCGTCGCCAACTCTGATGCCTCAGAACTCAACCGCGTTATATCTTGTATTCCCATATGCTTCCTGCCGCTCAGAGACTTTCTTGCCGGGCCTCTTTTGCTCCTGACAACGTAATATGGGCGCTTCCAGGTCTGGACGAGGGAGAACGCCCTAGAATGTAACAGCTTGCCAGCTTCATGCTTGTGATTTATTATAAGGGAAAAGCATTCACATTTGCATCACGGAAACGGCCATCATATCACAATCTCATCACAAGATAGACTGAAAAAAGGGACAGGCATCCTTCTGTATCTCAAGACGCGTGTCACATTTTTTCTATTTCACGCGTGCTACCTACAAGTTTCATCAGCGAAAAAGACAGGGAGTCAGCTATGGGCACAATACAGGAGTGGAACACAAGAACATACCAGGTGCCTCTTGAAGGACAGATTACGCTTGAAGGCAACCTCAATATACCGGACAATCCACGCGGCGTCGTAGTATTCGTGCATGGGAGTGGAAGCAGCAGATTTAGCCCGCGCAATCAGTTTGTTGCTCAGCAATTGTATCAGGCCGGACTGGCTACGTTCTTAATGGATCTGCTCACAGCCAATGAAGAACAAGAGGATCGTTATACCGGCCACTTACGTTTCGATATCCAGTTGCTCAGCAGGCGCGTTGTTGGCGCGACAAACTGGCTCTTGCTACAACCCGGCATCAAAAACCTCAAGATCGGCTACTTTGGCGCCAGCACGGGGGCGGCAGCTGCGCTGGTAGCGGCTGCGGAACACACTTTTGAAATTGGCGCTGTTGTCTCAAGAGGCGGCAGGCCAGATCTCGCCAGTTCAGCTCTATCTGAGGTGCGAGCGCCGACCTTGCTGCTCGTTGGATCAAAAGACACGCAGGTGATAGAGTTGAATCGCCTGGCATATTCGCTGTTGCAATGCGAAAAGCGCCTGGAAATTATTCCAGGCGCATCACACCTGTTTGAGGAACCAGGCACACTGGAGAGAGCGGCCGAGCTGGCCAGAGATTGGTTTACGGATCATTTTTCAGCTTCGCCGTCCGTGGCCTCGCATTCAGGACCTGGTTCGACATAGTTTCCACAGCCTTCGTTGTGACAACCACCGCAGTTCTCACAAAGCGGCTGCCCGCATGCCTCACACATCGTATTTCGCCTTTCTTGAAGAATTTTTATGGGGCTATTCCTGTTTGATTATTCTCGATCAACAGGCTCCGGTGATAGCGCTAGCTATCTCTATAGATTACGGAAGTGATGGGCATTTAGTAGATATTTACGCCGCCTTATAAATGACGAACTGGTTTCACACTTTGCGCAGTTTCCAGATATTTTCCATGGGCCAGTGTCTCGCCCACTCATTCTCTTCCTCAGAGCGATAGGCGGTAGTTGCTCCCCGCGGTGGCCGTGTTTCGATCAGATCCTCAATCACGAAACCGCAGCGACGGAAGAGGCGAATCCACTCACCGTAGGGTAATTGAAAATTCACCTCGTCTTCCCATTCCAGGCGGGTCATGCCGAAGTAGTCATTGATGAGAGCTTGCTCAGTCTTATCGGTCGTCATGTTGTGGCAAATGGACTGGATTGGGGCAGCATTAGAGAAGACGAAGAGCCCTCCCCGCCGGAGCAAACGAGTCGCCTCGGGAACTGTGCGCTGTGGATCGCAGAAAGTCATCGCGCCCCAATCACAGAAAACGATATCGAAACTGGCGTCTGGCAGCGGCACATCCTCAGCGCTGGACTCGACCAGTGGGAAGTCAACGCCCTCCTCTGCCATATGAAGGCGCGCATGGTGGAGTTGCCGCGGGGAGAGGTCGAGGCCAACCGGCCGTGCTCCGCATTTAGCGAGGGCAATCGACCAGCGCGCCCCGCCACAGCCAAACTCTAATATATCCTTACCGGCAACTTCACCCAGCACGTGTAATTCAGCTTCAGGAATCCGCCACAAGCCCCAGGACATGGCATTGCTCCCTGAAAGGGCTTCCTCGTGTGCTTGATCGTAGCTATCGCTGTTTGCCTCCCACAGCAACCTGTTCTTATGCGCATGATCCGTTAGCGGATTATCCGATTCTGTACTGTCGTCCATACTTGTGCATCCTGATGCATCTACGCGCCATAGCATTTATTTCTTCACGAAGAGAATACCAACCGCGGCAAGCACGAAGAAGAGCGTCGCCGCGCCAAAGACGAGCTGGTAGCCCAGCCCTGTGTTACCCGATCCGGCGGCTATGCTAATAATCATACTGCCGATGATAGGCGCGGCCACTCCTGGCAGCGTTCCTGAAGCGCTCCATACCCCCAGGTCCTTGCCGGCTTTCTCCATATTCGGCAACACATCGATGGACAATGCCCAGTCAACGCTTGAATAGGCCCCGTAGCCAAGGCCGAAGAAGATGCCTAATGGAAAGAGATACGCCATCAGTGTATCCGGGAAAATCACAAACGAGAGGGCTGCGATAGCCATGAGCAGTGTCGCGACACATACAACCGGGGCGCGTCGCTTGATGCGATCTGAGAGGAAGCCCGCGATCACCCCGCTCACTACCGCGCCCCCCAGAGCCAGCATCGCTACAATGCCTGTCACCTGCACGAAATTGGCGACATGCTGTACGCGGGCGAAATAGTACTCGATATAGGTCATGAACAGCGCCAACCCCAACATCAAAGAGGCTCGTGTCAGGAAGACCATGGTGAAATTGAAGTCGTGCCAGGGCTCAATCCAATCATGGACGAAATGGTGAGCGAACCTGCGCATCCACTCCTGCCGGCTCGCGCATGTAAGCTCCTGCTGGCCTGTGGTCGTTTCATGTTTATGCACAAGCAGGGGGATTTCACGCACGCCAAACACGGTTATTAACAGACCCACCAGCACCAGGACGGCAGTTACCACATAATAAATGCCAGCATTGGTACGAACCAGGCTGGCGCTATAGGCATGCTGGCTGACCCCGCCAAGCAGCCAGGCTGCCAGGCCAAGACCTACCACATTGCCCAGGATCGTCATACCGCCGACATACCCTGCCGTCTCACCGCGCTGGTTCTCTGAAACATGATCGGGCACCAGGCTTTGATAGGCAGGCTGTAGCACATTCTTCCCTATCAGCAGCAGGCTAAGACCTATCAGAAAAATGATAATGCTGCCGGAGTTCACCAGCAGGGGGGTACTCATCAGTAAAAGCAGGCCGCCCACAGCGATATAGGGACGGCGCCGTCCAAAGCCGCCGCGAGTGCGATCGGAAAGCGTTCCGATGGCGGGCGGCATAAATAACGAGATGACCGCCGCTCCTCCCATGAGCCAGCTGAGGAATAATACTTGCTGGGCACTTCCTACCTGGCTTGAGGAGATAAAGAGTACAATCTGGGTCGGAATAACTATGGGCAACAGAGCCGCCGTTTGTGCATTCAGACCAAACCATAGTATGTTTAAAGTTAATTGTTTACGAACAGAGAGTCGAATAGCTTTCACTCGCTAACACCATCCTCTAGAGGAATACTCAGTATTTTCTCCGGCAACGAACACGTCATACTCACCTTATCGACGCGAATTTTATTACACCATATACCAGGACTACCATGAGCAACATGAATCTTCCGGGAAGTGAGGCTACAAGGGATTTTATGGCCTCGCGTCTGCTACTGTCGTCGAGATAAAAGTACTACTTTTATCTCATCCCGTTTCCGATGGCTCAACCACTGCCTACCCATGATGGATGAAATTCAGAAATAGCCAGGACGTTCTCAACTATATCATGTCTCTAGAAGCGATGGAAGTGGTATGCTTCTGAAAAAATGATCCCATTCCTGATCTTGTTCTAATAATAAACAACCTGGCACCCCTTGCAGGTGCCAGGCATCTACCTTTAGGCTAAGAAACCTACCAATCTCCATGACTCGATGAATCTGAGAGGTCAGCCCGTGTCCAGGCGTCGACATATTGCAAGAGCTCCCCATGATGAAGAGCCAGAATATCACGCACCTCGGCTATCTGATCGTGCCTGGAAATTCGCACGGAGAGAATATAGTGTCCCCGGCGCGCCTCCTTCAGATACGCATCAGTAACATCATATTGCAATGATGAGATGAAGTGAAAGAGCGATTGGGAGAGATTATTCTCCTGCCGGTCACCCTGCGCAGCTGCCTGCACGAAGTCCTGGCCGGCCATGAAGTGGATATCGTCTGGAGTGTAACCAGCCGCCCTTAATGCTTGAATCGCTTGCGTAGCATCTTGCTCGTTTACGAATACACTATGCACATACTTGTGAGGATAAGAATCTCCCGGAAACTCCTGCTGTGGGGATACATCCAGCTGCTCGTCTTTACTTTGCCTATTGCTATCGTTCAAAACCAGTAACCTCCAATCTTGAGTGCTGAGAGGACAGGCGCCCGGCACTGTCCCTACCCGAGAAACACATGAACGATCAATTTCAATATTTCTTACACGTTCGAGGTTAAAAAATGGTTGTGAAATTGCGCTCAGCGAGCATATCTCGCCACCATGTCAATCCGAAAGCATTATGGCAAATTTGCATCGAGCGCAATCCTACTGATCTCTTCTTGAGAGAGCCGTTTGCCCTCGGCCCACCATGTTTCCCATGTAGTCTCATCGATCTGTGACTTGATACCGCTGATATAGGCAATATAGAGCGGGCGATATGCGGCAGGCAGCGCGGTATTCAAACTCTCCAGCACCGCTTCAGCGCCGCTGCACACTCGAGCAGCGAAGTATGGCCCCTGGATTGTCCCTAGCAAACAGCCAAATGCAATCAAATCGATACCGAGCATGTAACGATTGCCGGTCTGCTGGGCCAACAATAAGCCTTCGCGCAGGTAGTTGAGGCTCTGTTGTAAGTCACCCTGGATCAGCGCCAGCACACCCAGGTACACAAGCGTTACATTGAGCAGACCCGGCTCGCTATACTCACGCTGTAGAATCACAGCCTCGCTCAGCCATGTCCACGCCTGTTGAAAATTGCCCTGGAGGATTGCCATCGCTCCCAGTCTGCTGAGCGTAAAGGCATAGCCGCGCCAGTTTTCCTGCTGGCGTTGAGGCTCCAGGCTTTCTTGAAAGTACCGGGTGGCCAGCGCATATTCCCCTTGCATATGCCAGGTATCACCTATCTGGAAAATTGCTCCGGTTTTTCCAACAACGTCATCCACGATTTCATAGAGCGCCAGAGCTTGCCGGGCCAGTTCTCTCGAACGCTGGCATTCTATCTCCCACAAAGCGATGCGCGAAGCCGCCATCAACAATTTGGCACGTATGGCAGGCGAAGTCTCCCGCGTCATCTGCAGCGCGCTATCAATCCAGTGATGGGCCTCCTGAAATTGCGTGCGGGCCTCCCAGAACATTCCCAGCGCACCACACAAGCGCTGCGCAATTTCAGCCTCATTTCGTTCAATAGCCCATGTTAATGCTGCACGCAAGTTATCCTGCTCGCGAGCCAATATGGATACGGCGATAGCCTGCTTGTTACTGTACAGACCCGGTTCAACACGTTCCGCTAATGCCAGATAGTAGGTGGCGTGCGAGCGCTGCATTTCTTCCAGTTCGCCACTGGCGGCCAGTTGTTTCAGCGCATATTCGCGGATGGTTTCTAAAAAATAGAAGCGCGGCTCAGGATTCGCCTCCTCAAATATTTCTGCGAATTGGTCCGGCGAGGCGAGAGGAGAAGCCATTGATTCAGGCAGCGCGCGCTTCACAATGCTGTGGTCGATCAAGGCTTCCATCTGCAGGAGCGCATCATCGAGGGTAGTTTTTTCGTTATCGCTCACGGCAATAGCCAGAGCAGCATGCAATGACCAGCCGCCGAGAAAAACCGCCAGGCGACGAAATAATCGCTGTTGTCGCTCGTTCAGCAGGTCATAGCTCCAATCCAGAGTTTCCTGCAAAGTCTGATGCCGCTGGAGCGTGTTGTAAGTAGTAGCGTGCAGGAATGCCAGGCGCCCTCCCCTACTATCTACCAGGCGCTGCCAGATTGCAGGTAGCGATAGCACTTTGGTGCGCGCGGCGGCCAGCTCGATTGCTAGAGGTAGGCCATCCAGGCGCGCGCAAATATCGGCAATCATAGCCGCATTGTTTTCGGTTATCTGGAATGCGGAATTGACTGCCTGCGCGCGTTCAACAAAGAGGCGAGTTGCAGGAAGGTGGGAGAGGTAGTCAATATCTACTGCTTGCCCAGGTGTGCAGACCTCGAGAGGTGGAACGTCGAATTCATACTCTCCATACAGGTGCAGGACAGCACGGCTGGTGGCTATGATCTTCAGCCTCGCGGCGGCACCCAGCAGGTCGCCAATGAAAAGCCCAATATTCGGTATTTGCTCTACATTATCCAGCACAAGCAAGCATTCTTTTTCACGCAAGAAATTTTTGAGCATATCCGTATGCGATGCGGTACTCTGCCTGCCTGAATCACCTCCGGCAATCGGCTCTGCCAGGCGCAGCGCCTGCGCAATGGTTGAAGGAACAAGAGCAATATCGCTGATAGTCGCCAGGTACACAAAAAACGCGCCACCGGCAAACTCTTGTTGTACAGCATGCGCTACCTCCAACGCCAGGCGCGTCTTACCAACGCCCCCAGTCCCAAACAACGTCAGGAGACGCACCGAAGGCTGTCGTAACCGGTCAAGCAACAATTCCACGTCATGCATCCGTCCAATAAACGAAGTAGACGGTACGGGTAATGGAAGATTTGCCAATTGTACCGGTGAAGGCGAAGGAGCAATAGAACTGGCTCTATTGTCTTGAGGGACTGACTCCAGGCGATTCAGTGGAGCGGAGTTCCATTCCTCCTCTGAGAAACTCTCCCTTTTCAAGCCCATCAAAGAAAGAAGCTCAATAGCCTCGCTTTGGGTGGTAATAGCATCCCAGGCCGCCAGTTCCTTGACGATTTGCTTCACTTCTCTATGCGTTGGAAAGGTGTTCTGTTGACCATGTAGTTTGCGACTGAGTACCTCTGCATCAATTCCTAGCGCTCCGGCCAGCTCCTTTTGCAATCGCCCGGCCCTGCGCCGGGCAGAGTTCACCTTCTCTCGAAAGAGACTCAGATGAGTGGACCGCTGAGCGCCTTCTCTGGTAGCCATATATATCCTTCTCCTCGTTGGGGCGCCGGGACAGGCACAAGATACTGTCCCTACAGCTATATTTTAGTGGGCGTGTTTGTTTCTCTTTATCAATCTGGTTACCGGTAGCATTATAAATCATCCGTCCAGACCCTTTGGGAGAATTTGGCATGTTTTCATCATTTTTGAATCATTTTTGAATCATCTTTCGTCTTCTCCTTCTCTACTATTGCCTATATACTGCCGGCGGTGAAGAATGCCAAAGCAGGTAGGGGGAAGCACTATGTTCGATATGATAGTCAGTGTCGAAATAGCTGCCTGTTGCGGCAATCTTTACCAACAAGATGTTTTACTGATGCAGGTTACGTAGTGAGAGGGCATGGGACTATGCACATAGGTATTGTCGATGACAACCCGTCGGTTCTGGCAATGATCGAAGCGGCACTGAAGCTGCATGGGCATAGCAGCGAGACGTTTAGTAACTCATCATCTTTTCTCTATGCTCTGCACGTCGCCCGACGCGAGCCACCGTATGATGTAGTAATTGTTGATCTCTTCCTGGATCACCTTTCGGGCATCGATATTATCGAGGTCTTGCAGGCGCAACGCTCACAATTGATACCCACGATCTTGATTTCAGCTGCTGAAGAAACAACCCTTACCCCGATCAGGCAACGTTATCCTGTTGTGCCGATCATGCAGAAACCTTTCAGCATGCGGACGCTTCTTTCCCTCGTCGATAAAGTTACTTCCAGAGTAAACGTATAGCCGGTACTCATAAAGCGCGCCTTATTCTCCAGAAACTGATACCCAGTAGAGGTAATGCCAGGAGATAAAAGACCAGCAAATAGTTCAGCACGTCGATGTGAAAGAAAAAATAGAGGGCTATCGCAGCATAAAGCAAGAAGCGGCTGGGCCGCACGATACCGAAAGAAGAGATTGCCAGGAGACGATGCAAGAGTAGGAAAATGACAAGGGCAGTATAGATATAGACAAAGATGATCGCCAGCACAGGATGCACAAGCCCTTTCCAGGCCATCCCTGCGACGCTGAGCGCGACTACCAGTTGATCGCAGAACATATCAGTAACTGCGCCACGCATCGTTGTTGCGCCTTTCATCCTGGCCTCAACGCCATCCAGCCCATCACAAATGACAGAGGCAATCAACAGCCAGAAAGCGATCTCAAATTGAAATGGGGCAAGGAGAAAAAAACCGAGGCCAAAGAAAACAGACGCGAAAGAGAGCATATCCGCGCTTATTCCCAGGCGTAAGAGGACAATTGCGATAGGGGTAAGGAGTCGCTGGCGTATTTTTTGCCACGGACCCAGGAACCATTCTTCGACATCGCTATAAATACTCTCCAACGGAAGTTTCTTCATGCGCGCTTTCCTTACAAGGGATGTATCATACTCCCTCTATTGTATCCCATACGCGCGGCAGAAATCAGTATATATCACCTCAGCAAGCTCCTCTCGCAATTATTAAAAATAAGTAGAATAGGAAGCCAATCTAGATGTTTGTCGAGCAAAAAAAGGTATAATATGATATATTGAATATCATAATTATTCCTGAGCGGCTTTCACTAAGCCAAATCGTGAAGGCCTATAGGGCGAGGGATATTACCCGATTCGGTTGCCAAAGATGATCAGGGTATGTAGCCATGCTAGAGGTAAAAAGCAGAGCAAGAGATGTATTGATGTCCTTTAAAAACTAGAAAGAGATGTTCCATGGCGAGCTGGCAAAGCCATGCTATCAAATTTGTCCTCCGTTCTATACAACGCTACGGGCGCAAACCTACTTCAATCCAGAAGGAGCGGGCAGCACTTGAGGCCAGAGTAGCACATGTTCCTAAAAAGCGACTTGCCAAATATGAGCCATGCAAGATAGAAGAGATGCGTGCTGAGTGGGTCACGGTCTCCGGAGCAATACAAGAACACGTGATCCTGTACCTGCATGGCGGCGCTTTCGTCCTTGGTTCTGTCAATACACATCGCTCACTGGCCGTCGACCTGTCGCGAGTATCGCACGCGCGCGTTTTGCTGTTCGATTATCGCCTGGCCCCCGAATATCCTTTTCCGGCCGCATTAGAAGATGCCATGTGCGCATATCGCTGGCTGTTGGCGCGGGGAATCTCGCACCGTCACGTGGCTGTTGCAGGAGACTCCGCCGGCGGTGGTTTGACCGTTGCACTACTCTTAGCCGCGCGAGATACGGGCCTACCGATGCCTGCCGCGGCTATTTGCCTCTCGCCATTTGTAGACCTGGCTCTGGCAGGCGAGTCGATAAAGACGAAGGCCAGAGTGGATGTAATGGTACAGGCAAACCTGATGCCCTATGCAGTCGAGGCATATCTTGGGAAAGCTGATCCTCTGACACCTCTCGCTTCACCTCTGTACGCCGATTTACATGGTCTGCCACCATTACTGATACAGGTGGGAACTGACGAAGTTCTCTATGATGATGCGACGCGGCTTGCTGAACGCGCTCGCGCAGCAGGAGTCGATGTGACCTTAGAAGTCTGGGATGGGATGTTTCATACCTGGCAGGCCTGGGGTTGGCTGCTCCCAGAGGCCAAACGGTCAATTGACCACATTGGCAAATTTGTGCGCATGCACATACAATGATGCCCCTACTGGTAGGGAATAGAAGTTTTCTCGCCGCGGCAAGAATTTCTCCTGTCCATTTTACCTGTTTAAAAACTGGTCAAATGACTGGTGTGCTGTCCATAATAGAGCGGTACACTCAGAAGGTTCTGACAGAACAGGAAGGCAGGAGCATCTATGCGTCAAAACATACCCATACATCCAGGCGCCAGGGCGCGAGCAGAAAGCGAGCAAAAAGAGAAGTTCAGCATCAAACAAATCTCCGGGGCATTTGCCAGTCTGCCCCGGGTGATGCGCCTCGTCTGGTCTACCAGCGCGCTTTTCACGCTACTACTGGGCATCTTGAGCCTGCTGCAAGGGTTTACCCCGGCCCTGAGCGTCTGGATTACAGGATTGGTTATTGATAGCGTCGTAGCGGGTATTCGATTGCACAGCCCAAATCCGATCTGGTTCCCCATCGGCCTACAACTGGCGGTTCTGCTCTTTAGCAACCTGTTGAGTACGCTGAGCAATATCGTACAGCAACTCCTGCAGGAAAAAGTCTCAAACCGCGTCCAGTTGCTGATTCTGGAAAAGTCTAACACGCTTGACCTGGCTTTTTTTGAGAATCCAGAATTCTATGACAAAATGCGGCAGGCGGCGGATCAATCGACCTACCAGCCTGTTACGATGATCTCACAGACCTTCGGCCTCTTTCAAACAACAGTGACGATGTTCTCGATGATCTTCCTTTTGCTGCAACTTTCCTGGTGGCTGGCAATTGTGGCACTGGTGATACCCATCCCTGCTTTCTTCTCCAGTATCCATTATGGCTGGCGCGGCTTCCAGCGGAGACGCTGGCAATCACCGGAGCGCCGCGTGATGGACTATTTTAACCGCTTGATGACAACCGATACCTACAATAAGGAGGTCAAGCTCTTCACGCTTGGAGGGTATTTCATCCGGCAGTTCAAGCGCCTGGCAGACAAATTATACGAGGAGGACAAAGAGATACTGGTGCGCCGCTACCTGGTGAATTTCATCTGGACGGCCCTGACGGCAGTAGCGAACAGCGCCATCTACCTGTATGTCGCTTTACAGGTCGTATTGAGCCTGGGCCGCATTTCGTTGGGCAGTTTATCGCGATTTACTCAGGCGGCAGTACAGGCTGGACAAAGTTTCCAGGGTTTGCTTGGAGGTATATCTTCTACCTACGAGAACAATCTGTACATAAACATGCTTTTCGAGTTCCTTGCATATAAGCCCGAAATTGTCTCGCCACCTCGACCGCGGCCACTCGAGATGCCCGCTGGCAATAGAGGATTGGACATCGAATTTCGCAATGTCAGCTTTACTTACCCAGGCAAAGACCCGGAGACGCAAGCCGCCCTGAAGAATGTGAGCTTCGCAATCCATGCAGGTGAGGCTATCGCGCTTGTGGGACGCAATGGCGCGGGGAAGACGACCATCGTCAAGTTGCTGACACGCCTCTATGACCCTGACGAGGGCGAAATCCTGATCGGCGGCCGCAATATCAAAGAATACGACCTGCAAGAGCTGCGCGAGCAGGTAGGTGTTATCTTTCAGGATTACGTGACCTACTTCCTGACCGCACGCGAGAATATAGGCGTGGGACGCATCAACGACATCGAGAATCAAGACCTGGTCAGCAGCGCGGCACGTAAGAGCGGGGCCGACAATGTGATCGAGCGCCTGCCGGATGGCTATGATACAATGCTAGGCCGCTGGTTCAATAAGGGAACGCAGCTAAGTGGCGGTGAATGGCAAAAAGTTGCATTGGCGCGGGCTTTTATGCGCGATGCCGGCATTTTGATCCTGGATGAGCCAACCAGTTCTCTCGATGCGCGGGCAGAATACGAGGTATTCACGCACTTTCGCACGCTGACCGGAGGCAAGACGGCCATCTTCATCAGCCACCGTTTCAGCACAGTCCGGCTGGCGGATCGCATCTTCGTACTGGAAAATGGACACATTATCGAGAGCGGCTCGCATGAAGAGCTGATGACGCTAGACAGGCACTATGCCGAATTGTTCAACCTGCAAGCCGAGGCTTATCGGTAAATTTTCAGGGCTATTCCTCATAGGTGGTACAATAGGGGCGAGGAGTATCAATGGGCATGAGACACTGGCTATTTCTTATCCGGCATGGACAAACAACCTGGAATGTCGAACATAGGCTTCCCGGTCAACTTCCCGGCGTCGAATTGACTGATGCTGGCCGCGAACAGGCAAAATGCCTGGCAGAAGCATTAAAATCCGTCCCATTGACCGCTATTATCAGCAGCCCATTGGAACGCGCACTTGAGACGGCTCGATTCATTGCGGAGGGACGCGACCTGGTCATTCAACACGAGCCAGGGCTGATGGATATTGAGCTAGGGCGGTGGACGGGACAGAACCGCGATGAACTCACGCAACATGACCCGGTCTGGCAGGCCTTTTTACGCAATCCACTGGTGGGGCCGGAGGGTGTAGAGACATTCCCCGACGTCGAGCATCGTGCGGTGGCGGCGGTAGAACACTGGCTGCGACAAGAATCAACCGGCTCCTGCCCTGCCTTCGTCACACATTCCGATGTGATAAAATTGCTTATTGCTCACTACGAAGGGCTGGAAGTCAGGCTGGCACGTAGACTAGTGATCGAAAATGCTTCTGTGAGCATCATTGAACTCCAAACCAACCATCGCCCGCGCATACACGCAATGGGCTGGGCACCTCAACCGTTCTGGTTGCAGCCATCCACATTCCAGCCCCAACAACCGAAAAATGAAGAGCAGGTGGATGGGGAGCAGTATGGGTAGGGAAACGAAATCACAACGCCTTTCCCATAATTTTATTCCACCGCTCAGCAATATCTTCCGCCGTAATATCCGCTTCACCAAAATCAACCCCTGCGCTTCGCTGCCAGCTTGCAATGGCGAAATGCCCATTGCCGGCCTGCAAAATAACGCCTGAGAAATCGCATTGGGAAGAGGCGAGGAATGCTACTCCTGGCGCGACCTGTTCTGGCCGCAAAGTTCCAGGCGCGACAGAACGGCTAAACATGCGCGTGGCGGCTACGGGTGAGATCGCGTTCACGTGGATTCCATACGCTTCACCTGCTACCGCCAGCGAATTCATCAAGCCCAGCTGCGCCATTTTGCCAATGGCATAACCGCTGAGATCAGGCAAGGCATCCTCCATGAACATGGCTCTGCCTGATGTTGTAAAAATGATACGTCCATAATGCTGGCGCTGCATGATGGGAAAAGCGGTTTGCGATAGCAAAAATGGCGCGATCACCTGAATGTTGAGGATGCGCTGCAACAACTCGGGCGTCATCTCCTCCAACGGTGTAAAGGAGATCCACCCGGCATTATGAATCAGAATATTCAGGCGTCCAAAATGACTGAGCGCTGTATCGATCAAACGCTGGCAGCCATCCAGCGTTTCAATATTTTCATAACACGGTACGGCCTTTCCACCCGCAGCGGTAATCTCCTGTACCACGGCGTCCGCAATACCGGGATCAGAGCCTGCCCCATCCAGCGCAACTCCTGCATCATGCACCACAACACTGGCACCTCGCCCGGCAAGCAACGTGACATAGGCTTTACCCAGGCCTCGCCCGCTGCCGGTAACAATGGCCACCTGGTCATCAAAACGAATAGGCATATAATCCCCTCCTACTGAGGCCAATCCACTTCGATTTTTGGTGGTTTGGTTAGTGTCTGCATCACCACACAATATTGCTCGGTCTTCTCGCGTAACGCCTGCAGTTGCTCCGCCGTTGCCTGAGGCGCGTCAATCTCAAAGCGAACACGGATTGTCTCAAAACCAACCGGCGCCTCTTTCGAGATGCCAAGAGTACCGCGAAGGTCCAGGTCTCCTTCTACATTCACTTCAATGCGATTCGTTGCTATCCCCATCGCTGTAGCAACCATCTGGCAGGTGATCTGTGCGCAGGCGGCAAGGGCTCCCAGAAGCAGATCGCCTGAACAAGCGGCAGTGCCCGCTCCTCCCACTCCGCTATGAGCCTGGGCTTGATAGAGCGCCCGCCCGATATCGACTGAACAGGCAATGGGAGTCTCCGTCTGGCTGCCCTGTGCTCTGAGCGTTATTCGCGCGCTATCCGGCTCACTACGATATCTCTCTTTGAAGGGTTTTTGTATTGATCGAAGGTCCATAACTTCCTACCTCTCATGTGAAAACAGCGTCATTGACCCTATTGTAACAGATGAAAATGGCTGGTAGCACGGCTCAGGTCTTCCAGGAAGGCTTGAAAACGCTACTCGATGCCTTGCAAAGGGAATCCATAGAGTCTTAGAGTGACTTCAGAAAATGGCAGGAACGGCACGCGCGCTTCATATTTTTTGGTATAATAAACACCAGAACAGCATTTTGAAATCCCCCTGGAGCGGAGTAAAACGCGCATGTCAGATGAAGGTAAGTTGCAGAGCAGTGAAAAGGAGCAGTATTGGCGCACTATTCAGACCGTACAGCTTGAGGAAGATTTCTTGTTATTCGACATGACAAGGAATCGCACCCAGATTCGCTATTCGGACGGCGGCGCTTTTGGCGGATTGAAGTCCAGCATACGGTTGGAGGCTGGTCGACTGGGGAAGCTCAACATCTCGATTTCCGCAGCTCCCTATATTAAAGGGAGATATGCCATGGTCAATCCTTTTGAACGCGACCAGGGATATCCCATCGATGCAGACGATCTTGCGCTTCCCAGCCGGATTGCGAAATTTCAGAAGATCAAACGTGAGTCTGCGGAGTCAATACAGGGCCTCTATCTCTTCGTCTTCGCCTCGGAAGAAGATCTGTCCTTGAACGGCAGGATGCAGGCGCTGTTGCAGGAAAATGCAGTCTTGTCCGAAAATGATCCCATTTCTCTCTTCCGTCACCTGTTTCTGACGCTCAAGTTTCCAACCGGGTCGTCTTTTACCGCACGCGCTTTTTTCGATACACGCCAGCACATGCTGCTATTCCGAACATTTTTCCCGTCCGATACAGGCCCCCTACCTAATGTGGGTGCCATAACATCACCAGTGCCAAGAATAACAGGTGCGTATGCTACCGGCTCTCATAGTAATGCGGACCACGGAGAAAGCCGGAGCGAGGGCTTCGATCTGCTGCTACCATTCGACCTGGAAAAGTTAAAGACTATCCACGCAAAATTCCTTTTCCTCTCCAACGTGGATTAATGCAGGCTCATTGTACTTTCCCTCGCGCTGCGACCGGCCAGATAGCTTCCAATCTGCCATCCCGAAAGGCATAATAATAGTCGTGCAGATTGATGGTCGTATCAATATGGCTGGGGATGAAGGCGATGCGGTCGCCTACCTGTGGTTGCTGATTGGCCGGAGTGGTGTTACTATTCCAGGTCAGAATACCGTGTTCATCTCCTCCTGGATGATACATTACGCCTGGTAAGCCTCTGGGTTCGGGCATACCACTATCAATCGACAGCGACTTGAGGCCGGCATCCACCACTGCTCTATTAGAAGTTGGACGGCTGATCACTGTCGAGAGAATAGTGAGAGCGTTGGAGTAAACGGGACCGATGGCATTGCGGTAATCAGTATCCATGAAAACGAAAGAACCCGGCTGGACCTCGGTAACGCCATCGCGGCTGGCGCATATTTCAGCAGTTCCCGTTCCTCCGGTAGTCACAATTTCGATACGAAAACCGGCAGCCCTTAATTGTTCAGCAGTGCCGGTAAGCAATTGCATCGATTGGAGGCAGAGCCGCCTGCGCTCCTCTGGATCATGGATATGCTGCAAATGTCCCTCGTATCCCTGTACTCCAATGAGGTGTAGATTGCTCAATTGAGCGACGTAATGCGCTAATTGGAGAGCCTCTTCGCCGGGCAATACCCCACAGCGGTTTTGACCGACATTCAGGTCGATCAGCACATTGATATTCAATCGCGCCTCTTGCATCGCCTCGTTCAATTGTGAGGCGCCGGGCACGCTGTCCACCACTACTTTGATGCTAGGATGCAGGCGGGCGAGTTCTACCAGTCGCGCCAGCTTTGGCCTGCCCACAATTTCGGTGGTGATCAGCAAATCTTCAATGCCGCCGGCGGCCATCACTTCGGCCTCACTGACTTTGGCAACGCAACCACCAATGGCTCCTGCCTCCAGCAACTTGCGTGCCAGTTCAGGGCTTTTCACCGTTTTCAAATGCGGCCTGACCCTTACCTTTTTCCCCCGGAATTTTCCCATCAACCTGGCGATATTCTCCTCCATCAAGGTCAGGTCAACAATCATAGAGGGTGTATCGAGCGCATCCACCGTATCTCCCACCTGCGGATGATACATGTGCCGCCTCCTCCTTCGTCTTTAAGTTTAAGTCGTTGCAATCCAGGCATAAAGTTTTTTGGCATAAGATGCCGAACCCTGGAGTGATATAATCAGTGCTTGAGAGCATTGTATCACCTGCGAATAAGAGGACAGAGCAGATGGAATCTTTTACCTACGAGTCGCTGCCCGGAAGAGTTGTCTTCGGCAGAGGAGTTATCTCGCAAGTGGCAGAAGAAATCGACCGCCTGCATAAGCAGCGCGCTATCTTCATCGTAACCGGCTCGGCAGCTCGCCTGATACCGGCGTTGACTAAACAGTTAGGAAATCGCCTGGCAGGGGTCTTCAACGAGGTAGCTCAGCACGTCCCAACTGCTTTGATTGAGAAAGGGCTGGCTTTTGCTCGCCAAAACGATGCAGATTGTATCGTGACATTAGGCGGGGGTTCGGCAACCGGTCTCGGCAAGGGGCTTGCGCTGAAATTCGATGCGCCGATTATCGCTATTCCAACAACCTTTTCCGGCTCCGAAATGACTCCCATTTACGGCATGACTGATGCAGGACGCAAGCAAACCGGGCGCGATCTGCGCGTACTGCCCCGGACAGTTCTCTACGATCCTGAGCTTGTTTACAGCATGCCACCTTTTCTGGCCGCGATCAGCGGTATGAATGCTCTTGCTCACTGTGTCGAGGCCCTGTATGGTCGGCTCGCCAGTCCCATCACCAGTCTGCTGGCGGAAGAAGGGAGTCGCGCCCTCGCGCAGGGTCTTCCAGGCATCGTCCAGAATCCAGGTAATCATGAGAACTATGATCTCGCGCTCTATGGCGCTTACCTGGCCGGATCGGTGTTCGCGGTTGTAGGATCGGGACTGCACCATCGCATCTGTCACGTACTTGGGGGAAGTTTTGGCCTGCCACATGCCGAGACCCACGCGGTCATGCTTCCCTACGTCATCTGGTATAACTCCAAAGCAGCGCCCGAAGCGATGACTCGCCTGGCACGCGCTTTAGCCGTCGAAGATGCCGTGAAAGGCAGCTTTGACCTGGCCGCTCGTTTACATGCGCCGCGCTCTCTAGCTGAATTGGGGTTGGCAGAGAGCGATGTGGCAGAGGCTGCAGGGTTGGTGGTGCAGTCGCCTATCTGGAATCCACAGCCGGTCACACTACCTGATTTAGAGCATCTTTTGCAGGCAGCTTATCGAGGTTCAGGGCCTGAGTTGGAGTGATGATATCATGGAGTAGTCAAATGAGCGGAAGTAGAAGTTACTTCCGCTCATTACAAAACACCGACTTTTATAAAACGCTTAACTGCTAAGCCAGCCTCTATCCGCGCATCAACCTCCTCAACACTGCCAGCAAAATCCCCCCATTTTTGTAGTACGTCACGTCAATAGGGCTATCCAGGCGGGCAATGGTCGAGAAGGAGAATGTCGAGCCATCTTCGCGAGTTACCTTCACTGTCACTTCCTGGTGGGGCTTCAGGTCTTTTTCGATGCCCTCGATTTCGTAGACCTCGCGTCCTGTCAGGCCAAGCGATTCTTTATTCTCGCCGGGCTTGAATTGTAGTGGAAGAATGCCCATGCCGACAAGGTTGCTGCGATGAATGCGCTCGAAACTCTCGGCGATGACCGCGCGCACACCTAACAGCAATGGCCCCTTCGCGGCCCAGTCGCGCGAACTGCCGGAACCATACTCTTTGCCCGCGATTACCAGCAGTGGCACGCCCTCTTGCTGGTAGCGCATCGAAGCCTCGAAAATGGTCGTCTGTTCGCCGTCGGGCAGGTGAACGGTGTAATACCCCTCCTTGTCAGGTGTCAGGCGGTTGCGCAGGCGAATGTTGCCGAACGTGCCGCGCACCATCACCTCGTGGTTGCCACGTCGCGCGCCATAGGTGTTGAAATCGCGCTTGTCTACGCCGCGCTCGAGCAGGTATTTTCCGGCAGGGCTGTTGGCAGAGAAGCTACCGGCAGGCGAGATATGGTCGGTCGTGATCGAGTCATCAAGCATAGCCAACACGCGCGCGCCATGAATATCCTTCACCGGCTCAGGCTCGATGGGCATATTCTGGAAGAACGGCGGCTCCTGGATATAGGTTGAATTGGGGTCCCAATTGAAGAGCTCGCCCTCTGTATTCGGCAGGGAGCGCCAGTGCTCATCGCCCTCGAACACGTGCGAATAGTTCCGTGAGAATAACTCCGGTGTTACCGACTTCGACACCACATCGCGCACTTCATCCGGTGATGGCCAGATATCGCGCAGGTAGACCTTTTCGCCATTGATATCCTCACCGATTGGCTCTGTTGTCAGGTCGATATCCACGGTTCCGGCCAGCGCATAGGCCACAACCAGTGGTGGGGAAGCCAGGAAGCTGGCCCGCACCTGTGGATGAATACGCCCCTCGAAGTTGCGGTTGCCGCTGAGAACCGCCGCGACTACGAGGTCATTGTCCTGCACTGCCTCGGCAACCGGCTCGATGAGGGGGCCACTATTGCCGATGCAATTATGGACTGCGACGGTACCTGCGACGAAAGCATGGAGATCGTTTACTGCCAGATCAAACACGGCTCGTCTACCAATCGGGCGTCGGTCCACGACCTGAAGTGCCAGCGCCGGCATCGAGAGTGCATCCTTCTCGATACAGTAACGCTTTGAAGTCTCCATATCCGCGCGCGAACGCAATGGCGCAAACCACTCACGCGCGCCAATCTGGTTGAATAGTTCAACCGGAGACGGAAAGTTGCTGGCATCTCTATGCAACGGCTGGAACTTGCGCGTCATCATGTCTGGCAATCGAGAAAAGCGGTCGTAGCCTTCCAATAGTGCATAGTGGGGTGTGATTACCGGCTCGCGCTCCAATAGCTCCACTGCCGCTTTCTTACGAGCATGGGAGAACGAGAGCTTATAATTTTCCTGGTGCAGTTCCTCCAGGCGAGCCGACATCCAGAGGCGTTGCTGGTGAATCTGGCTTACCAAACGCCAGTACACAGCCGCGGCGCTAGCTCGTAGGGCTTTGTCTACGCAATAGCGGAATCCCACACGCTCCACAAACGAGAGACCGTCAGGAAGTTCCAGACGTACCTCTACACGTGGGAGACCATCCTGTGCCGCCGGATACGAGGAAGCAGCGCGGCGCGTAGGATATTCATAGACATTCGCACCATCGGTCTTCACACCACATCGCGCCAGCAGACTTATCAAATCGTACATGATCTGCTTGAGGGTCTCCACATGTTCTGGTATGGTGCTTTGGGAGTAAGCGGGCGGATTAAGCGACGCATCCTCTTCGCGCTTGCCCCAGCGATGCAAGGCAGGTGCATGTCCGTCTGCTCCAAACAGGCCACCCAGGAATTCGCGTACTACCGCTACAGGACACTTCTCGTCCAACACGAATGCCGGGAGTGCTGGCACTTGCTGAATGCGCCGTCCGGTGCGTACACCGGATAGTGAACTGATGGCATCCGTGAGCGGCTTAGGCAATACGATAGTCCATTTCCTCTCGTCGTAGCGCGCTGCCGCGAGACGAGAGCCGGTAAGCAGCTCGATATCGGCGAGAACGGCCTCGCGGTCCATCGCCTGCCCGACATGCATTCGGCCCTGCCCCGAAACGCTGATCGAACCATCGCTCAGTAGATGTCCCAGTAGGCGAGCGAACGCCAACGTGCGCTGGCGCTCATATGGCGTGTCCATTGTGAACACCAGATTGCCCACATGCAACAGATAACTGGCCTCGTCAATACCTGGCTCATCCAGGGGAGCTTCAAGGCCAACCACGACGCGATCCTGGCCTAGTAGAAGTTGGTCGGCACGTACCCAGCGCCCGTCTGCGCAAAGGATTTGATGATCAGGAGTGCAGACCAGAGTACGCCCATCTTGCAGAGTGAGCGAGATGCACTCCCGTTCGCCCTGAACCATCATCTCAGCCTGTGTTGCTCTACCCAGCCGACCGTTAGTTGTGGGAGCAAGAAGTTCTGTTCCACCGGTATATGGCATCTGTTCGATGCGCTGCGCAGTCCCGTTAGCAAGCAACACCGGTGTTCCTTCGGCAATACACGTTGTACAACCAAAACCGACCAGGTGGAAACGCAACGCCTCAAGGTAAGGCAGCAAATCGGCATTGTTCAGGTAGTCAATAACGGCGCGCGAACCGGGAGCGAGACTCGTTTTCACGGTTGGGCTAACGGTGAGGCCGCGTTCGACAGCATGCTTCGCCAGCAAGCCTGCCGCGACCATCACCGAGGGATTAGAGGTGTTGGTACAGCTTGTAATCGCTGCGATGGCAACGGAACCGTGCGTCATATATTCCTGGGAATTGCCCACGGTGACTGCCACTCCCTTACGATGCCCGTTGTGGCTTATACTACCCTTACCATCGCCCTGCTGCTTCATCTCGGCCAGTTGTTTCTCACCGTTTTCTGCCTGAGCGACAGGGTCAGGATTGGGACGCCCACCGCCTTCGCCAATATAGCGATTGACCGCATTCTCGGTTGTGACGTTTTCTTCAAGGTCTTTGAAGCGGTCTGCGTAGGCCTCGCGGAAGACCTTGCTGAGATTTTGCATAGCTACACGATCCTGCGGACGGCGTGGGCCTGCCAGGCTGGGTTCGATGGTGCCGAGATCGAGTTCGAGCAGATCATCGAACTGTGGCTCCGGCGCCTCGTCGGTGCGGAAGAGCCCCTGGGCTTTTGTATAGCGCTCGACCAGTTCAACCAGTTTTGGGTCGCGCCCGGTACTGCGTAGATAGCGCAGGGTCTCGTCATCGACGGGGAAGAGCGTAGCGGTCGCGCCAAATTCGGGCGACATATTAGAAATGGTGGCACGGTCTGCCAGGGACAGGTAGCTCAGGCCGGAGCCGGTAAATTCGACGAATTTGCCGACTACGCCGCGCTTGCGCAGCATCTGTGTTACTGTCAGTACCAGGTCGGTAGCAGTTGAGCCGCTGGGCAATGACCCGGTGAGGCGCACACCTATGACCTCCGGGGTGAGCAGGTACAGCGGTTGTCCCAGCAGTACTGCCTCCGCTTCGATTCCGCCCACACCCCAGCCGAGTACGCCAAGGCCATTGATCATCGTCGTGTGCGAATCGGTGCCAACCAGGGTATCGGGGAATGCTAGCGTCTCGCCGTTTTCCTCTTTCGTCATCACGACCGATGCCAGGTATTCCAGATTAACCTGGTGGACGATGCCGGTGCCGGGTGGCACAACTCGGAAGTTGCTAAATGCCTGCTGTCCCCAACGCAGCAGTCCATAGCGTTCGCTATTGCGCTCGTACTCGCGCTCGACGTTGCGAGCAAATGCCAGCGTGGTGCCGAACATATCCACCTGCACCGAGTGGTCGATTACCAGGTCGGCAGGCACCAGGGGATTGACCTTTTGTGGATCGCCTCCCATACGTGCCATAGCGGAGCGCATGGCCGCGAGATCGGCAACAGCTGGTACGCCCGTGAAGTCCTGCAAAAGCACGCGGGCAGGCATGAATGGATATTCAGCATCGGACTGAGCCGATTGGCCGGGCACCCAATTTGCCAGCGCTAAGACCTCTTTTTCGGTAACGATTTCTCCATCCACGTGCCTTAACGCATTCTCCAGCAAAATTTTGACGGTATAGGGCAACCGGTCAAGTCCCTGCACACCTCTCTTCGTAAGTGAATCTAACCGGTAGTAGATAACGGGGCCGCCTGCGACTTCAAGCGTTTGACGCGCGCCAAATACGTCGTTGGAAGTTGTCATGTTTGTATCCTCGAATGAAAGTAGTTGTATTTCCTGGCGAGGCTGCTTGTGGTTTTCTAGAGGGGAATGTGCCCCTGCGCCAGGTCCCTCAATAGAAAATAGAGTACTCATTCATTATATAACAGAACCTGGCAGAGTGATATGACGAGAGGATGTATGGTTTTTCACAACCAGATCAGGACATCGCGCAGGAAGTGGCAGGAAAGGGAAAATGTTGTGGGCAGGTCTCATCAACAGAAGGCATTTGATAGTCGCTTACGTTTCAAGAGAGTACACACCGCACGGAGAGACAAAGATGCTTTCCTCTCAGGCCGAAAGCAATGGCTCCTCGATATATGTAATTCTCACAGTCAGGTCCCGGTTCCATTCCGTGAATATACCGATTCATCATCGTTTCAGGCAAACGCCAACCAAATCCAACCTCTTTGAGCCCTGCCCACTATACTATGCGCCACCTGTGCCGAAAAGACAATCGGTAATTCTACTGTCTTCAGCTCTTTTCGTTTGCGTAATCCATCGAGAGAGAGGAAGTTCTACCGGTATCCGGCAATGGCAAATGCAACTCGACCGAGCAACCGGCGCCCGGTGAAGATGTAAATGTTAACGTTGCCCCTACCAGCATAGCCCGTTCGCGCATACCAACTAACCCGAGGCCACGCTGCGAAACGAGTTTGGCGTTGAGGTAACTACTCGGAGTAAAGCCTTTTCCATTGTCATGGACGGTAAGCTGCAAAGCATCAGGCAGATAGCGCAGTTCTACATGCGCCTGCGTCGCCTCCGAGTGTCGCCAGATATTTGATAATGCCTCCTGGACAATACGAAAAATGGCGATTTCAGCCTCAGGCGTTGTAGATTGTGATACACCCAGGCAGGCAAATGTGCAGGGTACTCCGCGAGAAGCCGAGGTATCACATAACCATTCTAAGGCGGCGCGCAATCCAAGATCATCGAGGACCGAAGGACGCAGGTCACGGCAGGCACGACGCACACCCTCCAGCGTATGATCTGCCAGATTTTGTAAGCTCGCCAGCCAATCGCGATCCTTCTTCGGCACATCCTGTCTGGACATAGCGCGATTCAAGCCATCCAATCCAAGCGAGAGGGCAATCAAGGCCTGGGCCGTATCATCGTGGAGCTCACGGGCGAGGCGACGACGTTCCTCTTCCTGCACGCGTGTGATTAACGAGGCGTAGCCACGCAATTCATCCTGCCTGCGCCGGGCGCTGCTCAAATCCTCTAAGGTCCGCTGCAACTCACTTGTGCGAACGCTCAAGCGAGTCGTGTTCAACGCAAGAGAATAGATGGCGAACAGGGGCACAAGAAAGAAGATCCAGGCTAATTCTCCAGCCTTGTCATCAAAGATATCGACAACCGGCAGCAGCGGGCCTACACTCAACACCAGCAATTGAAAACCCCAGATGGGTGATCGTAAATAGTCTTGCCAGCGGGAAATAAGATCGACTTTCTTACTTGAACCATGTATTTGCGCGAGTATTGGAAAGGAAACCACTAAGATCAATGCCATCATGACAAGAGCACCCAGAATTGAACCAAGAAATTCTCTCGATTCAGTGAGGGGCAAGAAGTGATAGATCGAGGTATAATTATGCGGCGGGCCTCCAATGGCGTTGTAGATGCTATCCGCGATCAAAACCAGCAGAGCTGTGGTACCGATACGATAGCTGGCCTCCTGCCAGGAGACAAATCCACGCCAGAGCGTAAATCCTTGTAAAAAGACCTGCGTCACGACCGCTGTTAATACGGCAGCCGGGACGCCAATCAGCACTCCGGCTGCCAGATAACACGGCGCGGTAACATCAATCAGAAAAAGAGACCTCCACGCGATTCGCATACGATTGGGTACGATCTCCCGATTTGCGGACTCCTGCCTTAAAAGGCGCAGTAGCAAGATGCGCCCCATCAAGGACAAGAATACCGAGAGGAATATCAGGCTATAGATAGCACGAGGGCCATACAGATTAGGAACCGGCCGGTAGTTGGTCAGAGCCCAGGCAGTTAGTCCAACCGTTACGCAGAGTGAGAATAAAGCTATGAGAGGTTTCAGGTACTCCAATATACCTGATCTTCGATCATTACTGTGAATCATAGGTATCCTGCAAAGAAATGATGCCCAGGCGCAGGGCCAGCAAGACAGCCTCTGTGCGCGAGCCTACCTGCATTTTGGTAAAAATATTGGCCAGGTGACTATGCACAGTACGAATGCTCAGACCCATCCGGCGCGCGATTTCCTTGTTCGGCAGTCCACGGGCCGCCAGGCGCAGCACATCAAACTCGCGTTCGCTTAATAGATCGGTCTGACGTTGGACAGGTTCAGCGTGCGAAGATAAGCGGCGCATCATTTTTTCGGCCAGGATGGGCTTTAAAACGGCTTCGCCGCGCGAGACAGATCGAATAGCATTCACCAGCTCCTGCCCATGCACATTCTTGAGTAGGAATCCTGCCGCTCCTGCCTCAAGCAGCGCTATCAGATACGGCTCGTCGTCATAAGCCGACAACACCAGCACGGCTGTTTCTGGGCAGCACTTTTTAATCGCGCGTGTGGCTTCGATGCCACCCATTCCCGGCATAGCAATATCCATAATCGCGACATCAGGATGCAGTTCCTGGGCAGCAGCGATGGCCTCCTCTCCGCTAGCCGCCTCCGCCACGACTTCAACGTCGCTTTCGGTCTCCAACAAACGGCGCGTTCCTTCACGTACAAGCGCATGATCGTCCGCAAGTAGAACGCGAATGAGCTGCCCCGGTTCGTTCTCCTGCTCAGTACCGGCCATACCCTGGGTCACATCCAGGGCGCTACCGGCTACATTGCCACCATTCTCTGTATCATTCAACTGCTGTTTATTTAACATTTTATTGCTTTCTGGATTTCTTTCAAACAAACGGCTACCCGGAACGCCTTTACCATCATGGAATAAGTCCTTCAGGATTCTACTATAATCCATTAAGGCAACTACTACTACGGTATTTCTGCCTATCTATTATGCTACAGTATTGCATCTACGTGTCCTCACGTGGTAGCTGCTCACAACTGCCTCGGTTTTTCGTTTAGCGCGTCTCTCTCCGTAGAGCCGTGCAGTGAAAGAATAGACGATAATCGTACCGGAAGGAGCTTGATAGCCCTTGATCGTTCCATTGCGAAACCAGTCCAGGGCCGTGCGATAACTGACGCCTTGTTGTTTGGCGTACTGACTTAACTTCATACAGAAAATATAGCACATCTGTACACGTTCGCCAACACTTGATATCATTTCTTACAAACGTTTAGCACACTGAAATCAGTAGAGAGAGTAAAGTTTTGTATTGACAAACTAACTATGTTTTCGTTAAAGTACAGGCAATGATGGCAGGTTAGTAGTGGTATTCCTTATGAATGCCATGGGGAGATACTTTAAGGTGCTATGTCTGAATGCGGATGAGTGTCATTTTCAAAATCGCGATAAAGCTCGCTTCTGCGCAAACTGTGGCATTCCCCTTCCTGGAACGCTCTTGCAAGGACGCTATGAAATACAAACATTAGCAGGAAAAGATCGCAATACTGTCACTTTAAGTGCCATTGATCGTCATGAGGGCAACCTTGTGACTATACGCGCCCTTATTCCGAATAAAACGACTGCCAGGGAGCGCGAAGACTTCTTGCAGGATGCGGAGATGGCGGTGGCGTTCTCCCGCAATGTTCATGAGCCAGGTAGCATCCGTGTGACTGATTTTGGGAAGGATGGGCCGCTGGTATTTCTTGTAAAGTCTGAGATACCTGGAAACAAGAGCGAAGCACCGGTATCACGGCCCCGCATGACTGTGCGCGTAAGCAACGGTGTACCTCAATCCTCTCCCAGTGTTGCTCCTGTCCAGGACTTCGATTTCGATGATAGTATGCTCACCCAGGTACGCCCGGCAATTTCGAAAGCAACCATCTCAAAACGACCCGTACCGCCTGAGCAACCACGTAACTGGCTGGCAGAAGCTGATCGAGCCTATGAACTGAGCAACTACAACGACGCGCTCGCAGCATACGAGGCAGCATTGAGCCTCGATCCAGTTTCCGTAGAGGCATGGAGCGGCAAAGGGGCGGCGTTGCTTTACCTGGGGCAGTTCGAAGAGGCACTCCTCGCCTACGATCATGCGCTTTCACTGCGTCCAAATGATCCTGATCTGTGGTGCTCGCGCGCAAACGTGCTGCACGAACTGCGTCGTTTTGATGAAGAGATGTATTGTTACGAGCAGGCCCTCGCTTATGATCAAAACTATGTTTTCGCATGGAGCGGGCGCGGTATGACCCTGGTTGAACTCAACCGGCCCGAAGAGGCATTACTGGCATTTGACCACGCGCTTGTTCTCGATCCAACTCAGAGCGTAATCTGGCAAGCCATGGGTGACACACTGTACAGCCTGCAGCGCTACGATGAAGCGCTGATTGCCATTGACCATGCCATTCAACTGGCACCGGACAATGCTGCCCTATGGGATACAAAGGGCAATATTTTACGCCGCATGAAAAATCCTGAGCAGGCTTTCATACTGCACGAACGCGCTACACACCTCAACCCCAACAATGCCACAGCATGGTTTGACAAGGCCAATGATCTACGCGATATGAAACGTTATGCCGAGGCCCTGGCAGATTACGACCGGGCGCTCGAACTTGACCCAACACTGGCCGGCGCATGGTATAATCGAGGGAACGTGCTGGCCGCCATGCGCATGTACGAGGACGCGCTGGAGTCCTACAATTCCGCTTTGCGCTATGATAACGGACTGATTTCGGCCTGGTACAATAAAGGTAGTCTGCTGCACGAATTGAGACGTGATGAAGAGGCGATCACCGCTTTTGATCGCGCGCTCGCTCTGGATGCAGGCTATACTGCTGCCTGGAATAACAAGGGACTGGCACTCTACGCGTCAGGGTATCTGAATGAGGCATACGCCGCTTTTGATAGGGCTACACAATTGGCGCCAGATGAACCTGATGCCTGGTATAATAAAGCTATCGCGCTTGAAAGGCTGGGCCGGAGAGACGAGGCTATCGCCTGCCAGGAACGAGCACGTTCCTTAGAACAACTGTCTGCCAGGTAGATAGACAGTTAGAAGCCCTACCCGCTTCCATTTGGGCACAATGGAGTCGGGAACGATAGATCTCGCCCCTGAAGAAGAGGAGAAGGAATGCGACGCTGCGCCGATAAAGCTGACTGTGGATATGAAAATCGGGACAGCGATTTGTTTTGCAGAGGATGTGCATTGCCTTTGCTCAATACCGCACTGGCGGGGCGCTATGTCGTTGAGGCACTGATTAGCAAAGGGGGATATGCGGCAGTATTTCGCGGAGTTGACCAGAATCTCTCGCGTCGCATCGCCATCAAGGTATTGCTGCCCAGCAAGACAACTCCCGCGGAACAGGAGCACTTTTTGCGCGAGGCTCGCATTGCCGCTACGCTCGATCATCCCAATATTGCCCCTATCCTGGACTATGGCAAGCATGGGCCTAGCGTTTTCCTGATCATGCCGCTCTATACAGCAGGCTCGCTGCGCACGCGCATGGCTGTCGTGAACGGGCCATTGCCCGCGTCTGAGGCTATGACCAGCTTTCACCAACTGGTCAGCGCCCTCTACTACGCGCATACGCGCCCGCGCCCGGTTATTCACCGCGACATCAAGCCGGAAAATATTCTGATTCACCAGGAAGATCACCGCCTGGTGATTACCGATTTCGGCATTGCGCGCGCCCTGGAACCAGGTGCGCGTATCGGTAAAACGATTACGGTACGCGGTACCGTTGGATATATGGCTCCCGAACAGACGAGTGGAGTGGTAGACCCGCGTAGCGACCAGTTCGGCTGCGCCGTAGTATTGTACGAGATGCTGACCGGCTACCATCCTTTCGATGCAGTGGGCAATCTGATACATCCTCCCTCGGCGCTCAACCAGGAGCTTCCCGCGGCACTGGATACAGTCGTGCTACGCGCGCTCTCGACGCGGCCGGAAGACCGCTATGACAGTATGCTGGAGTTCATGCACATGTTCGACGCGGCCTGTCGTCCGAGCGCTCCGCTTCGCGCCTATACTCCTCAAGGATCGCTCGACTCCCACAAAGCACCGGCTGTACGCGGCGCCACCAACCCATCTACTCCCGCCATTGCTTTAGATGCGGAAAAGAACGATTCATCGGCGCGCCAGCAGGCAGTGAGACCAAATACCAGTGGCAGCGTGCGCGAGAAATGCATGGAGGGTGACACGCTGCTCAAGCAGCAGCATTACTCGCAGGCCCTGCATGCCTATGAGGAAGCGTTACGGATGGAACCGCGAAATTTCCATGCCTGGAACGGCAAGGGGACGGCGCTCTATAGCCAGGGAAATTATCGCAAGGCCTACGAAGCCTACCAGCGGGCAACGGAGATACAACCGGATAACCCGGTAGTCTGGGTGAGCGCGGGGCTGGCCTTAAACCGCTTGCAGCGCTATTCGCAGGCGCTGGTACACTTCGAGCGGGCGCTGGCTATCGACCCGGCCTACGTTCCTGCCTGGAATGGCAAAGCCGACGCGCAACTCGACATGAATATGCCGGACGAAGCGATTGATTCCTATGTACAGGCGCTTACCTATGATGCAAATAGCTTTCAGGCCTGGAATGGCCTTGGCAACGCCCGCTCGTTCATGCGCGACTTCGCCGGGGCAGTAGAGGCATATAGCCGCGCACTGTTGATAAATCCGCGCAGCGCGGTGGCCTGGTGCAACAAGGCTGAAGCGCTCATTCGCCAGGGGCATAACCGCGCTGCCCTTGATGCCCTCAACGAGGCCACAGAGCTGGACCGCAGTTACGCGCGCGCCTGGACGCTCAAAGCAGATGTCTACGACGCGCTGGGCAACTACCAGGAAGCGCAGAAGGCTCGTAAACGTGCTAAGCCCTGGGGCTTGATGAATTAGCGCGCAATCCCTCTTCGTATTGCAAGAATGCCCAGAATTACTGCTGCTAGAGCCGAAAAACCGAGAATGGTAATATCGCGCCCTAGCTGGTCGGCAGAGTTATAGAACACTGCCATCTGCAGAGCATGGTCGCCGTAGGTAAGAGGGACAAAGGCGGCGATGTTCTGAAGCCAGTTCGGCTCGAAGGCAAGCACCCCCGTTCCTCCTGCCAGGAAGAAGAGGTAAAGCGCCATATTGATGGAGATAGCAATTACAGCCTGGACGCGCTGGGTCAAGGCTCCAATTGCGACTCCTAACCCTGAACTCAACAGCGCAACCAGCGCAATCACGAGCAGGGTACTGAGCCAGTAGATTCCTTCGGGCTGCGTCCACCCAAGGACATAGCCCAGGCATAGCACCAGAATCCCCAGTGTAAAGGTAGTGATAAAGCCTGCCAGGACTTTCCCTGTAATTATAGCGCTGCCCGTCGCAGGAGAGAGCAGCAATTCCTTGACGGTGCGGGTCTCCCACTCGCCTGCCGTTGAGAGACCACCGGTAACCAGGCCGCCAATCATCAGCAGCAGGACGATGGTGGGCAATACGCTGAATTGGAACAATTGCACGTCCTGGGCGCGTAAATCTTGCTCCTGCATAGTCACTTTTATCGGGCTCGCGCTTCCCTGAGCAGCGTAAAACTGCGTAATTGCGTCGGGTACAGAACGGCGAATATCGTTAGTAAAGTCGAGGTTTAGATTATTTACCGTCACATCGACATTTGCGTTTTCATGCGCGTCGACTCGCCGGGTAAAATCGGGTGGAATGGTTATGATTGCTACCACGGTCAGGTTTTTCAGTAGCACCTGGGCCTGCTGAGCACTGGCATCGGTAACGCGGAATATATCGGCCTGATGAATGATACTCGCCATCTGTACCGCCTTTGGGCCGCTATCCTGCACGACAAGCGCTACCGGGCTGCGTCCAACAGCTGCTGCTCCCAGGGCCTGAACCAGCAAAAATGCCAGCGGCGGTATCACAGTAGCCGCGATATTGGCGGGACGATGCAGCCAGATAGCAAGATCTTTTCTGAATATTGCCAGCGTGGTTCTGCAAAATATGAATAACATGGCTTCCCTCTTTCATTTAATGCGCTATAGTATTGCGCCGCAACGCCAGTGTCGTCAGTAGCAACAGGACCAGCGCATAGGCACAGAGAATCAACACATTGACGCCTGTCCCCAGCGTGTTCAGTGTGAAATTATGGAAGGCATGCTGCATCAATACAATGGCGTAGTAGACGGGGAAAATCTGGGCGATAACCTGGATAGCCTGTGTATTAAAGGTTATCGGCCCAAATGCTCCACTCAAAAAGAACAAAGGGATTGCCACGCCGAAGGAGAGTGCGACGACCGGCTGGCGGTGCTTCAGCAAAGTGCCAAGCAATGTCCCGAAAGCGATGAAGATGACGAGCGTCAGCAGCGAAAAACCTGCTACTTCAGCCCAGTTGTCGGGTCGAATGCCAATTCCGAAGATAAGCACCACGAGTAGTACAACTACCGACATGAGGCTGAGCAGCGTTGCGCCCAATAGCTTGCCGAGGATCATCGCCCAACGAGCAGCGGGAGAAAGCAATAGTTCTTTCATTGTCTCGTTCTCCCACTCACGGGCCGAGGCGGTTCCCGCTTGCAACAATCCACCGATCATCAATCCAATGACGATAATGGAGACGGTGAGATATGGGATGTAATCAGTATCCTGCGGCTGCAAGTCCTGTTCCTTCGGTGTAATCGTGACCACATCAGGAAATGCTCTAGCATAAAAAGCGGTAATGGAGAGCGGCACTGCTCGCCGGATATCGTTGGTGAAATCGGTATTGAGGTTGTTGATTTTTACGCTTACCTGCACGGGCTGATTGTGAGCAACTCGAGTGTCAAAATCAGATGGTATCGTGACAACTGCCACTATGCGGCCGGCGGCAATCAGATTATTGGCCTCACTCGCGCTGGACTTTTGTAGCTGGAACGAATGCGCGTTGTTCATGGCATTGTAAAACTGCTGCGCATACGGGCCAGTATCATTCATAACTACGGCTGTAGGCGCATGGCTGCCGGCCAGAACAAACAGGCTCAGCAAAATGAGAACATTCACAGGCACAAATACGCTGATTATGGTAAAGACGCGCTCCGTCAATGCACTCTTGACATCTTTCTTCGCACAAGCCCAGATAACGCGCAGGGTGTACCAGGGTTCTTGCAGCATAATAACCTTGCTTCCTAATCACGCAGCGCTGTACCGGTCAGGCGTAGGAATATTTCGTCGAGATTCGGTTCGCGCACCGCGATATCCTTTAACTCTCCATCACGCGAGATTACATTGATGATCTGAGGCACGATATTACTGGCTCCCCGCGTGCTTATCTTGAGATGCGTGCCATCCTGGATTACTTCCTGTACTCCTGGCAAAGCACGTAGCTCTGCAACGACGTTGCCCGGCTGCGTCGTTTCCAGCTCGATAACGCTGCCACCGTAGTTTCGTTTGAGGTCTTCAGGTGTATCTACGGCGATGAGCTTGCCGTGATCGATAATTGCCAGCCGGTCGCATAGTACCTGCGCCTCTTCCAGGTAGTTCGTCGTAATCAATACAGTCTTGCCCTGTTCACGCAAGGAGAGGATATAGTCCCAGATAGCGCGTCGTGATTGCACGTCTACGCCCAGCGTTGGCTCGTCGAGATAGATCAGCTGCGGGTCTTGTAGCAGGGCACGCGCAAGCGCAAGACGACGCTTCATTCCACCAGAGAACGTACTCACGCGGGAGTTCTTGCGATCCAGGAGTTGCACCAGTTCCAGCATCTTCGTGATGCGCTCCCGCTTTTCTTTGCGTGGAATGCCGAAGAGGTCCGCGTGAAAATCCATATTGCTCCACGCGCTCAATTCCTCGTAGAGCGCTGTCTCCTGCGGAACCGAGCCGAGGAGTTGATGAACGCGCCTTGCATCGTGGCGTACATTATAGCCCATCACTTTGACCTGCCCGCTGGTCGGCGTACTCAGCCCGCTGATCATATTGATAGTGGTTGTCTTTCCCGATCCATTCGGTCCGAGCAAGCCAAATATCTCGCCCTGCTGTACCGTGAGCGAGAGATGATCAACAGCTTTCAGCGAGCCGAAAGTCTTGCAAAGGTCTATCATTTCGATCGCTGGAACATTCTCGGAATGTTCCAGCGATCTTTCGCTCTGGCCGGACGTAATGGACTGCGTACCTCTAATGTTACGTTCGCTCATGATAGTGCTCCTCTGGCTTACCGGCTTTACCTGCTATCAATGCGTCACCGGAACGTCTTTCTTCTCTTGCGATGGAGCGCCTGCCTCCGGTGCTGCCTGGCGAAACTCTTTGGCCAGCGGCACATCTTTCAGGAAGAATGCGGCAATAACGGTGGCAAAGCAAAAGAAAAGGATGGTCACAAAACCATGCTGGACAGCCACGGCAAGCGAGAGCTTGAGGGCTTCGAAGACCTGGTTGAGCAGGTGCTGAACTTGCTGCATTGCCTGAGCCGCCACCGCTGCCACTGCCTGATTATGGCCTGGACCAGGAGGAATATGCGCCGTGGCCTGCGCTACCGCGTACTTCTGAGCCGTCTGCACCACTGTATCGCGATAGGTGGGATCGACCAGGATTTGCGGATTGGTCGCGAACTTCAATCCTTGCGGGGTAAGCTGCTTCACAGTGCTGGCAGGAATGCGCGTGAGAATATCGCTGGCAATGGTATTGTTCACGACGGTACCGACAATGGCCACACCTAACGTCGAGCCAAGCTGGCTGACATAGCGAACGGCGCCGGTGCCAACGCCGAGCTGCGTGCGCGGCAAGGCATTTTGTACCGCAAGCGTTAAGATCGAGAAAAAGATGCCGATTCCGACGCCTGTTACAACCATATAGATGGCAGCAGTCCCAATACCGGTCGTGGCCGTCATCCGCGTCATCAGGTAGACGCCAATGGTCATAATAACTGCTCCCGCGATGGTGATTGCCTGATAACGTTTGAGCATAGCCACGACAAATCCAGACAGGCCCGCGCCGACTACCAGGCTCACCGTGAGCGGGGTGATTACCACACCAGAATTGGTGGCCGATTGCCCAAGCACGCCTTGCAGGTAGAGCGGCAGGTAAATGACCAGGCCGAGCAATATCATGCCTTGCAAGAGCGAAAGGGTCGTGCCTGCCGAGAAAATCTGGTTGCGGAACAGGCTGAGCGGCAGGACGGGTTCCGCTGCGAAACGTTCGACGGCGAAGAAGGCGATATACAGGATACCGGCGCCCACGAGCATACCAACGACCTGCGCGGAACCCCAATCATAGGTCTGGTCGCCCCCCCAGGTGAGCCCCAGCAGCAAGCAGATGGTGGCAGCCGAGGCCAGAGCAGCGCCCAGGAAGTCGATGCGCCGCACAGCTGCCCAGCCGCTATAGCGACTGCTGCGCTCGGAAATGTTGTTGGGCAGATAGATGAGCAGCGCTACTAACGCAATGATTCCTATTGGAATGTTGATATAAAACACCCAGCGCCAGCGTGTGGCATCAGTGATAAGGCTACCGAGCAAGGGACCATGATCTGTCAGCCATCCACCAACGGTGGGACCAACGACGCTAGAAAAGCCGTAGACTGCCGAAAAAATGCCCTGCCACCTGGCACGCTCGGCAGGCGGGAAGATGTCGCCAACCACGGTGAAGACCAGCGCGATGCCGGTGCCCGCGCCTAACCCTTGCAAAGCGCGGAAAGCGATGAGCTGGTTCATCGTCTGCGAAGCGCCGGAGAGCGCGGAACCCAGCAAGAAGACCACCACTCCGGCGATGAAGAACCACTTGCGCCCAAACTGGTCAGAGAGCTTGCCAACAATCGGCACCATGGTAGTAGAACCAAGCAGATAAGCCGTGACGACCCAGGTATAGCGGTCGAAGCCCTGCAAAGAAGCAACGATTCTGGGCAGTGCCGTGCCAACGACAGTCTGATCCAGCGCCTCAAGCAAGAGGGTGAGCATCAGCGCAACCAGAATACTGACAAGCGCGAAGCCATGTATACGCCGCCCGCCTCCAGTTGCCGGCGCGAATTGCAGCGTCGAGGGTTTTTCTTTAGCCATGTTTTATATTCCTCCTGAACATACGTTTTTGTTTATCAATACAAATCAAGGCGATGAGGACAGGCAGCAGGTGCCGTCCCTATAGAACTTCCTGGCCTTCTGCCTGCAGGACTTCTTTCTTGCGCAGGTTTCTGGCCCATTCCAGCTCCAGCCTCCACTGCTCAATCATATGATGCATAACGTTCACAATAGCCTCAAGTTGAGAGGCCTTCATATATTCCCTGTCATTCACATCGCTCACCAGGTGCTCCGCTTCGGCTGTGAGATGCAACACATGGGCCTGGCAGTAGTTGATATAGTGATCGATCAGGTACAGGCGCTCGGCAGGATTCAGCAATTCGAGCACTGTCACCTTTTGCAAGAACAACTTCTGGTAATCACCTGGATTCGAGGTAGTATCAAGCATCAAATCGTGAAAGCGCTTGCGTCCAGCCTCTGTTATTGCATAGCTGCGATGTTGCCGGTCACCATGAGAGGCCCTTTCGCTTTCTACAAACGCCTCGATCAGTCCCTGCTCTTCCAGTTTAGCCAGTAAGGGATAAAGCCGCCCATTACTCATCTTGGCGTATGGGCCGATGATATCATTTATGACACTGGCAATGAGATAGCCATGGGCATTCCAGCGCATCAGCAGCGAAAGAATGATCAGTTCGTACATTTTCATCCTTTCATTTCACCTGGTTTTGTATCGTAAAGCCGCATAATAGGTCACAGTGACATGTCACTGTGACCTATTATGCGGCATAAATTTCTATTTGTCAAGGGGTTTTGGGACTAACTTTGATATTTTTCTCCATTCTTATGGTGATTTTTTGTATTTTTAACAGTTCTAATATCATACTTTTAAATTACTCTATCTTTATCCGCAAGGATGTGCCATCAAAATAGAAAAAAATTGTCTGGCTTCTCGTATGCTTTCCTCATTCCTCTTCGTCCAGACGTCTCAAGCGCTCCATAAAGCGGTCGCGCAAAGGTTCGGACATCGCACGGCCAGAACCACCATGACGCAGCATGATGATTTCAGCCATGATGCTGAGCGCAATTTCTTCGGGCGCGGCACCACCTAAGTCGAGGCCGATTGGCGCGCGCACGCGCGCAAGTTTCCCGGCAGGCACGCCTTCCTGGTGCAGAAGTTTGAAGACCGCCCAGACACGGCGCTGGCTGCCGATCATGCCGATATAGGCGGCGGGCGAATCGATGATGGCGCGCAGTCCCTGCACATCATGAGCATGCGCGCGCGTAACGAGGACGATATGAGTACGCGGCGTGATTGGATAGTTGCGCAGAATAGACTCGATGTCGCCCTGCAATAATTGTTTGGCCGAGGGAAAACGCTCGCGATTGACGAAAGACGCGCGATCGTCAGTCACACTGACTGAGAAGTTCACCTGGTGCGCAAGCGCAGCAAGCGGCACCGCTATGTGCCCCGCGCCGGCAATCAGCAGCACCGGACGCGGGACGAATGGTTCGATAAAAATCTCTGCCCAGGTTCCCTGACGAGTCATTTTATGCCGCCCGCCATCAAGGGTAGTCTCGATATTTTCCATGTGGGGTTTGCCTGTCGCGATAGCATTTTGAGCCGCCTGTACCAGATGGGCCGTCAATCCGGCAGGAGCCTCATCCGCTATCAAATTGCCACTTGTTTCGCCATTTTCATACACTAACATCTGCCGGCCAATATAAGCACGCCACGAACCGCCGGCAGCGATGACGGTGGCCAGCACTATGGCATGTTCACCCTCTAAGGCATCGCTTATGATACGAGCAATTTCTTGCATTGCCGGCTGGCCAGGAAGTGGGTTGTTATGCCAGGGCTGGACGAACACGTCGAAAATGCCCCCGCAGACACCCTGACTTTCCATCGCAATCTCTTCGGTCAAATCAACCTGTACCATATTTGGGCGCAATGTGTCAATGACATTGAGCGCGCTGCGCCATACTTCGGCCTCGCCACAGCCTCCGCCGACGGTACCGCTGATTTTGCCCCCAGGCCGCACAACCATTTTCGCTCCCACCTCGCGTGGCACCGAGCCTTTACGCTTGACGATAGTCGCCATGGCAGCCGTTTCGCCGGACTGTAGAATATCGAAGATTTCTTGAAAAAGCTCTCGCACGTTCGTATTTTCCCTGTTTCTTAAACCCGACTATTTGTTCCTTCGCTGTTCTCTATTGTATAATAGCAGACATCACCGTGCCGATAAATCTTTTCCCACTCAGCGGAAGAGCAATTATGATTTCGTCTGGAGCATTTTGTAATGAGTGAGACACACAACACCACGCCTGAAGCTGTATTTCCTGATAATAGCCAGTCAAACGCACGAGTTCCGATTACTCCTGGAATGTTGGAAAAGCTCCGCCTCGCCAGCGACGCAAACCTTTCTCCAGATGGCCGGCATGTCGCCTTTGTCGTTTCAGAATGGATTCCTGAACAGCCTAAAAAACGAAGACGCATCTGGTTGGCTGAGATTGCCGGTAATGAGCCCCGCCCTATAACACGCAGCCAGCACGATGATAGTTGCCCGCGCTGGTCGCCCGATGGCAAGCAACTGGCATTTATCTCCAAAGAGATGGGCGAAGGGGGTAAAGCAGATGAAAAGGGCCAGGAGAAACAAAGGTCCAAAGCCCAGCCTCATGTCATGTCATTCCCGGGAGGTGAGCCTGAGCAAATCTGCACGATGCCAAATGGGGTAAGCGACCTGGAATGGTCGCCCGACGGTCACTATATTTCCTTCCTCTCCCTGGAGGGCAAGGAACCCGGCACCGACCCGCGTGTCATCATGCCGGGGCGCCATAAGCGGCTCTGGAAGGTGCATGTGCATGGCGATGTTCCCGAACCCCTCACCCCCGATAACCTCACGATCTGGGAATACGCCTGGTCGCCCGATGGCAAGCAAATCGCTATTTACTACTCGAGCGGACCGGATGCGACAGATTGGTACCGCGGTCAGATTGGCATCGTTTCTGCCGGGGGAGGGGCTATCCGGCAGATTACACACTTAACCCGTCAGGCCAGCGCTCTTAGCTGGTCGCCCGATGGCTCGCGTCTTGCGTACATCTCAGGTGAATGGAGCGACCCTTGCAAGGGGGGCGGAGACATTTTCGTCATTGAGACTGGAAATGGAGCGCATGAACCACGTAATCTGACGCCCGGCATTCAGTGTAGCCCGGCCTGGTGCCGCTGGTTTCCCGATGGTCAGCGCCTGCTTTTTACCGCGTGGCAAGGAGTTACGCAGCAAATCGGCATGTTGGATGAAGCCACCGGCACAATAACGCTGCTCGACGAAAATTTTGTGATGGACACTGCCTGGCCCCATCTCTCGCTCACCCCTGATATGCAATCTTTCGTAACCACGCACGCAAACGAGCAACATCCACCCGATATCTATTTCGGCACTCTTAGCAAAGAGGGAACAAAAACAACCGGCATTCGTTGGAAGCGCCTTTCACAGTTAAACCCTCTTGCCGAGGAAACCTTCGCCATTGCCCCCAGCCAGGCAATCAAGTATGAAAGCATTGATGGCTGGCGCATCGACGCGCTCTTTACGCCGCCGCTTTCGCACAAAGGTAACACTCTCCCTCCGCTTGTTGTGGATGTGCATGGTGGCCCATCATTCGCCTGGACTGATGATTTTGGCTATACATACTTTAGCGCCCAGGAACTGGCCTCCGCCGGTTATGCTGTGTTGCGCGCCAATATACGCGGAAGCTGGGGACGTGGGGTAGCCTTCGCCGATGCGGTCGTGGGCGATATGGGCGGCAAGGATCTCCAGGATTTGCTCTGTGGCATCGACTACCTGGTCGAGCGCGGTATGGTCGATGGCAATCGCGTTGCTATTGCCGGTGGCAGCTACGGCGGTTTCATGGCAGCATGGGCAATAACACAGACGACGCGCTTTTCGGTGGCGGTTATGGCATCCGGTATCTCCGACTTTCACAGTTTCCATGCCCAATCAATCATATTCGATTGGGATACGCGCTTTATCGGCGTTGATCCACTTGAACATCCCGAAGCTTATCGAGCCCGTTCCGCCATCACATTTGCTGCTCGCGTGCAGACTCCAACCCTCATCGTCCATGGAGAAGAAGATTACATTGTTCCCGTCAACCAGGCCTACGCATTCTACCGCGCCTTGAAGGAACGGGGCGTTCCTACGGAGTTGGTCATCTATCCACGTGAGGGCCACGGCAACCTTGAGTATGACCACAGGTGTGATGAGGAGGAGCGGATACTAAAATGGCTGGAGAAATATTTGTAACAGGGCTATTGCCAGATCATCTACACGCTGCTATACTAGGATAAACGTAAGTGAGGCTTCTTCACAGGCAGATTGAGGTATCCTGATGGCCTATTACACGATTACAATACAGCCTGGTACGCTCATGACAGCAGAGGAGTTTATCCGCCTGCCCAGGGAAGACGGTTGGCACTACGAATTGGCAGAAGGGAGACTGGTCAGGATGCCTCTGGCTGGCTACAACCATGATGTAGTTGCAGCGCGCCTGGCTGCTCGTCTCTTACCTTATGTCGAGGAGCATAACCTCGGAGAATGCACACTTTCACAGGCAGGCTATCTCCTGAGCCAGCGAGGTGAGCCCGATACCGTTCGTAGCCCTGACCTGGCTTTTGTAGCTGCCGCCCGTATTCCTCGTCCAAACACGCCTGAGAGCCTTTCATTCCCGCGCCTGGCACCAGACCTGATAGTAGAGGTGGTATCCCCCAGCCAGTATCGACCGGAGATGATCGAGCGAGCAAGAATGTGGCTTAGCGCAGGAGTAAGACTGGTCTGGATCATCTGGCCCCAGGCAAAAGAGGCTGAGGTATGGCAGCAGGGCAGCGATACTCCTACAGCGATACTGAATATCAATGACTCCCTGGACGGATTGGATGTAGTGCCAGGCTTTACCTGTCCTCTTGCGCGCCTTTTCAAATAAAATATGAGCGGCATTTTTGTCCCGCTCATATTTTGCCTCTAATGCCTATCAATTCTGCATCCCTAACAGATTCCCGCTCTCATACCTGCGCAGCCCTAACCGGAACACGATCATCGCCACACTTACAAACAAGGCGGTAAATCCGGCCATCGCTCCCAACAGCGGCCAGGTGAACTGGTGCAGCAACTGAAGAGGCACAAACGAGATGAAGCCCGCCGGAACGATGGTGAAGAGCAGCAGGCGCACGACTCCCGTAAAGATGTTCATAGGGTAGGTGCTGAATGTGATCAGCGCCCCAAAAACTTGCTGCGTCATACCCTCTGTATTGCCGACAAAGAACGCCATCGAGCCGAGAATCACAAGAAAGGCCACGAAGATCAGGGCGCTTTGTACGGCCAGCAATACGAATAGCCCGAAATGCAATACGTCGGGATGCAGGAACAGGACAAAGGCTCCCACACTAAAAATGACATCGCCCCAGGCCGATGGATCTGTCGCCGAAATGCAGACGTGCAGCAGCACATTGCGAGGCATGCCCAGGTATGCATCCAGCCCGCCGTTCATAATCAGAGCAGCCAGTTTGGGAGCGTTGCCAAAGACGCACATCGCAATGCCGAAAGCGCAGGCAGAGACGGCCCAGAGTATGACGATATCTGTGTTCTGCCAGCCATGCACCAGTGGGAACTGGCGGAAGTAGGTCCACCAGAAAAAGAGCCACAGACTATCATTAGCTACCATCGTGAGAATCTGCGTCCAGAAAGCCGCGCGATACTCCATTGCCGCCTGCAGGTTGGCGACGAAGTACGCCTTCATAAAACTCAGCGTTCGCGTACCGATTTTGACAATGGCCATCATTTTCTAGCCTCCATTGATACTCACTCGTCGAATTGCGACCGAGTAGATGGCAAACAGAATCGCGCCGCCTACCGCCAGGGTGATCAATTGCTGTTCTAGTAATCCCAGGAACGGATAGAACTCAAAATGCACCAGCGTGCGGGCAGGGCCGTACAGGATGGCGCTGAAAGGCAGCGCCTGGGCAATGCTGCGCAGCGGCTGTGGAAAAATCTCTAATGGCGCCAGCACACCGCCCAGCACCAACGTCAGGCGACTGAACACGAAACTGAACGAATTGGTATCTTCAGTCCAGAATGCCAGCAATCCGATGCTGAAGTAGGCCACGAAGTCGATGCACATCGCCAGCAAGGTGACGAACGGCCAGACAACTACTCCCATCCAGGTGAGATGCGGCGGCCCCACGAAGATCAGCGCGACCGAGGCGGCCACGATGCCATTGATGATGAAGCGTACCACCCGCTCGCCCAGGTATTGCGCAAAGTTATAGAAAACATAACTGCATGGCCGTACCAACAGGTAAGCGAGTTGCCCCGAACGTACCTCCTGGTCGATACGGCGCGTCAATGCCGGCATGGAAGTCGCGATCATCTCGGCAGCTGCCAGGTACCAGATCATATCGCTGATGCTGAACCCGCTCAGCAGCGTTGCTCCCCGCGCCGAATACGTCGTTTTCCATAACTGTCCCAGCACGAAGATCAGCACAACGAGGAACAACCCGCGAAAGAAGACTTCCATCATATAGGCCAGGTTGCTGGCAATGCTCACGCGCATCACAGCCAGGTACTTTCTCAGCACGAGTACAAGCCTCTGGCCAGGAGTGCGCTTTTGAACACGTATCAATGCACCCATATCCTTAATCTCCTTCCGCGAATGGTATCAAGGACTCCGGCTCAATTTCGGGCTTTGTATCCGTTGATACCATGTATTCTGTACTGCCATTTTCTCGTGATTCTGATTCGTTGGTTTGAAGAAGCTCTATTTCAGCATTAGATGGCGGGGTCATGAATGGCGTCTCCCCATCTTTCTGCCCGTAAATGGTCGCGATGATCTCCTCCATCGGTGGGTCGGAGATGGTCATGTCGAGGATATGGCAATGCTGCATGATCGCGGCAATCACCGGTTCAAGCGGACTGCGCGACGTATCGATTGCCAGCTTCAGACCATGCTCCTTCGCCTTCAATACCTGGATACTCACTGTATCCTGTATCTCCTCATGGATTGATCCTGGCAGTTGTATGCTCAAGCGCTGCCTGCCACTGCGCTCGTCAATTTTTAACAATGTTGCGGCAGGCTCCTCCAGCAGCAGATCGACCGTTTTCACCTTCAGGTAGTCACGTTTCAGCCTGGCAACGGGCGCGTCGAGGATGATCTCCCCGTGATTGATGACAATCGCGCGCCGGCAGACCTGCTCGATATCCCCCGCGTCATGCGAAGTCAGAAAAATGGTGACACCCTCCTGTGTATTCAAATGACCGATCAGGTCGCGGATGCGCTGTTTGGCGATGACATCCAACCCGATAGTCGGCTCGTCTAAGAAGACGACCGAGGGCCTGTGCAGCAGAGCCGCCGCCAGCTCGCAACGCATCCGCTCTCCCAGGCTCAGCTTGCGCGCCGGAGTCTGCATGTATTCTGCGATATCGAACACATCGACCAGGAAGTCGCGGCGCTTTCGATACTCCTCCATATCCAGTTCATAAATGCGCGCAAGCAGGTTGAAAGTATCCTGCGGCGGCAGATGATACCACAATTGAGATTTCTGCCCATATACACTGGCTATATGAAATGCCAGTTTGCGCCTCTGTTGCCAGGGTATCATGCCCAGGACGTGAGCCTTGCCCGCGGAAGGATACAGGATGCCCGTCAGCATTTTAATGGTGGTAGATTTGCCTGCACCGTTCGGCCCGATAAAGGCAAGCACCTCTCCTTGCTCAAGCGAGAAACTGGTGGGCTTCACGGCCTCACGCTCGCGATATTTAGGCGCGACAAACGACCGCAAGCTGCTTGCCAAACCAGCTTCACGCTGGCGCGTTCTGAACGTTTTTGCTAATCCCTCAACCTCGATGATGGGCATCTGTTTCCTCCTTTACAGTGATGTGATAACGCCCCTATCCCTCAATCCGTGGGAATAATTGTGATCCCGGCGCTACATGCGACAAAGCACGACTTCCCCAGATTCCCTCCTGAATCCATGCTGACCCCCTCACAGGCAGCAATCCCAGCTGGCTCAGGATACGGTTAGATGCCGAGGGAATAAAGGGAGCCAGGTAGATCGCCAGCAGGCGCAACGCCTCTGTCGCCGAATACAGCACATTATCAAGTTGCTGCTGTTTATCAGGCTGGCGAGCCAGTTTCCACGGCTCGCTTTGCTCGATGTATTGATTGGCGCGCCTCACCAGGCTCCAGATGATACCCAGGGCATTTCCTATTTCCCATGCTTCCAACGCCGTTTCTGCTCCAATGCGTGTCTCCGTCGCCACACGTTGCAAGTCTTCCTCAAGGACCCCTGCCGGTCCTGGCGCGGGAATGACTCCATCCCGATAACGCTGCGTCATCGTCACGACGCGGTTCAAGAGGTTGCCCAGGTCATTAGCAAGCTCGTCATTATAATGACGTATCAACCCGGCGCGCGAGAAATCGCCATCGGACGCGAAAGACAGGTTGCGCAGCAGGTAGTAACGCACTGCATCGACCCCGAACTCATCCACAAGTTCCACCGGCTCGACTATGTTACCGGTCGTCTTTGAGATGCGCTGCCCCTCCAGGGTAATGAAACCATGCACTGCTACCTGTCGCGGCAGTGCCAGACCTGCTGACATCAACATGGCGGGCCAGTACAGGCAGTGGAAGCGCGTGATATCCTTGCCGATGACATGCGCATCGGCAGGCCAGTAATGCCTAAATCTCGTTTTATCGTCTGGAAAACCGGCCACGGTAATGTAATTGGTTAAGGCATCGAACCAGACGTAGAGGACATGGCCAGGATCGCCTGGAACCGGCACGCCCCAGGGCTGCCGAGCCGGATTCACTACGCGCGAGACAGAAAAATCGCGCAGCCCTTGCCGGATCATGCCTAGCACCTCGGCCTGCCGCACAGGCGGTACAATGAATTCTGGATGCGTCTGAATATGCTCCAGCAAGCGGTCACTGTATCTGGAGAGCGCGAAAAAGTAATTCTCCTCCTCTAACCATTCAGGCACGATTGATGGATGGTCAGGGCACCGGCCATTCACCAGTTCCTCGTCAGTATAAAAGTTGTTGCAGTTCGGGCAGTACCAGCCGGAATAGATGGACTTATAGATGTCTCCTCGTTCCTGCGCGCGGCGAAACAGTTCCTGCGAGGCCCGAAAATGCTGCTCGTCTGTTGTGCGCATCCAGGCATCGTAGGATACATCGAGCTTCGCCCATGCCAGGCGGAAAGCTTGATTCATACGCTCGATCCACGCGCGAATATCAACATGGTTAGCCTCGGATGCTTTCACCACATGCTGGCTATTCTCGTCAAGCCCCATGCTGAAAAATGTGTCGTGTCCTTGCAGGCGATGATAGCGGGCAAGGACATCAGCTGCCACCTTCTCCAGCGAATGCCCGATATGCGGCGGAGCGTTCGGATAATCAATGGCGGTCGTGATAAAGTAGCGTTTGCCGTCTCCTGCATCTTCCTGGGATGCCTCTTCAGAATTGGTCATTTGATACCTCTCTTCCTTCGATAAATGGATTTTGATACAAAAAAGAAAGGGGCGCAGGTCTGTCGCCTGCACCCCTTCGCCTGAAGAACTTTGTTACGGTCAAGTAAGCACTATGTCTATGCTCGCAGAGGACAGCGACGACCCGTGGGATACGGTAAGCATCCCATAAACCATGCACATAGGCATTGCAAAAATGAAGGTCGTCGAATGATGTTCCATCTGCTCCAATAATCCTTTTTCTATTGTTTTCGCGATGAGAAATGCGTGTGGTAATTTCACCCATCACGGCATTTCCGCAGAAGCTATTCTGTACTCACGAATATACCTGTAACTTTGTTACTTGTCAAGGCATTATCGCCTGGGGATTCTTCTGAAAATCCCCAGGCGATTTTCATCGATGAAGGTGCGACGGAGGCGCATGGCGTTTACCAGAGTATCGAAATGCACCTGCTGATTCACATGTATTTCTGTATGCTTGCAAGCACTCTATCCACAGATAAACGCTCCAGCCGCTCCTTTATCAACTCCACCCGTGGCCCTAAAGGGGGCAAAGGGTAGACCGGGCCGAAAAGCGCGACGACAGGCACCCCGGTCAATGCCGCCATATGCGTCATTCCGCAGTCGGTTCCTATATAGCATTTGCTCTTTTCCATCACTTTCGCCACCTCCAGAAGCGGCACGTTCTTCATAACCGATACCATGCCTGATGGCAGCGAAGATGGAAGGCGCTTCAGCACTTCTTTGAGTTGATCCTGATCAACTGGTCCGGCCAGCACAATCACAGACTGCCCATCGCGTACAAGTCGCGTTATCAACGTGGCATAGGAGGCGGCTTTCCAGCATCTCGCATCCTCTTTGCCCCGGCCTGGATGAATCGTGATCGGGCGCCTGGCAGGATTGAAATCATTCTCTTTCAAGCGAAAAGGGGGAACATTGCTAGCATCGAGATTGTTTATGCCAATTGATTCGGCTAGCTTCTGCAACACATGTTTGGAGGAGGAGCCCGCCTGAAATTCATCAGCAGCGATGACTTCTCTGGCACCGGCCCTGCGCAAATTCTGTACCAGTTCGTCAGTCTTATTGCGCATCAGGGAAATGGCCAGATCGGTCTGTTGAAATACACGCAACCAGTGAGGAGCGGAAAGGCCCTCATTCGAGTACAGTTCAATCGATAGGTTCCCATCCTGTGCCATGGCCTCATCAGCAAGTCCCCAGGCGTCAGCGAGCGGTAATGTAATCGGATTGCCTATATACGTGATATGATCGTTGCGATATTTCGCGCGCAACGCGCGCAGCAGAGGAAAAGCAATCATCGTGTCACCGATGTAGGCTATACGAAAAATCACAATGCGCAAGATGGTTGGATCTCCCCTTTCATCTTTCTTCCCACCACTTTACCATGCCATTTGAAAAGGTATCGGCTTCTCAACCTTCTCAAATGGCACGTTTCTCTTACGCTGATCAGTATAGCACAAAGCTTGCGTCTGCTCTAAGCCCCTTTTTCAACCATACTATCTCCTGCATAGTTCCCTGCCCCCTCTTGCAAGCGGCTGTTGCGCCTGCTATAGAGGAAGTAAATGACCAGTCCGATTACCAGCCAGACAACGAATCTCACAAGCGTTACCCACGGCAGGCTAACAATCAGCACAATCGAACCAATGACGGAGAGGATGGGAATCAAGGGTACTAGAGGCACGCGGAATCCACGCCGCAGGTTGGGCTGCGTGCGCCGCAGGATCAGGACGGCGATGGAAACCAGTACGAATGCGGCCAATGTCCCAATATTGGTCAATTCAGCCACCACGTCAATCGGTGTAAGACCAGCAACCAGCGCCACGACGATTCCAACAAGCAGGCTCGACAGGTATGGTGTGCGGAAACGCGGGTGAATGATTGAGAAGAAACGCGGCAGAAGGCCATCGCGCGCCATCGAGAAGAAGATGCGGCTCTGACCAAAAAGCAGCACGATCAAGACCGTCGTCAAGCCACAAAGGGCACCCACCGAGATGATTGATCCAGCAGCGTTCAGACCGAGCAAGATGAGCGCATGCGATACAGGCGATGCCACATTCAACTGCGTGTACCGCACTACCCCGGTCAGTACCGCTGTTACCAGGATATAGAGAACGGTACAGATCAACAGACTCATGAAGATACCGATTGGCAAATCGCGAGCAGGATTGCGCGCCTCCTCCGCCGAGGTTGAAATCTGGTCAAAGCCAATGTAGGCGAAGAAGATGATGCTGGCGCCACGGAAAATACCCCCAACGCCGAAAGGCAGGAATGGATTCCAATTTCCTGCATTGATATGGCCAAAGCCTATCACAAGAAAGAACAAAATCACCGCGAGCTTGATGACCACGATGGTATTATTGACTTTGGTGCTTTCAGACGTACCCAGAATCAGCAGACCTGTGATAACGAGAATGATGAGAAAGGCAGGCAGGTTGATGATGCCGCCCGAAAAAGGAGATGCAGTGAGCGCCCTGGGCAGGGTTACACCGAAAGCACCCTTAAGCAGGTCAACCAGGTACCCAGACCAGCCAATACTGACAGCCGCTGCACCCACTGCATATTCCAGGATCAGGTCCCAGCCAATAATCCAGGCAATCAGCTCACCGAGCGTCGCATAAGAGTAGGTGTAGGCGCTGCCTGCTATGGGTACGGTACTTGCGAATTCAGCATAGCAGATTGCCGCCAGGCCGCTCACAATGCCTGCCAGGACAAATGAAAGGATCAGTCCCGGCCCGGCATACTTCGCTGCCGCAACACCGGTTAATACGAAAATACCGGTACCGACAATAGCGCCAATACCCAGCAGCGTGATACTGAAAGAACCCAATACCCGCTTGAGTCCATGCTCATGCTCGTCACTTTGTTTCAGAATAAGATCAACCGGTTTGACTCGCCACAATGAGTTCTTTTGTGTCGTTGCCATGTATAACTCCTGTTCTTGTTCTACGCGCCAGTTACTAAGGAACGCTGCCTACAAACCCACCTTACAAAAGGATCAGCGAACAAACGAGGAGAAGACAAAAAGAATCTACCTGGTTGCATTATACAAGGATTTTTGCCATGTTGTTTACACGTGTCGCAACTGATATCAGTTCCAGTGAAATCCTCAGATGACGAGCGCTGAGTACCAGGAGCAAATTGTTATGATATTCTATATAAAGAAAAACAGAACAGGAGATTTGAACATGAACGAATATATGCAGTCCAACCTGGAATGGTGGAACGAAGCTGCTCAGATACATGTCCGGGGAGATGCATACGAACTGGCAGCATTTAAGGCAGGTAAATCGAAGCTCAAACCACTCGAGCTGACTGAAGTTGGGGACGTAGCGGGCAAATCGCTGCTGCACCTGCAATGCCACTTTGGACTCGATACGCTATCATGGGCAAGATTGGGAGCAACGGTAACAGGCGTCGATTTTTCCGACCAGGCCATTCAGCTGGCAAAGGCCATCAGCAGGGATGTCGGAATAGGCGCAAATTTTATCTGCTCCAATATTTACGATTTACGCAGCAACTTTCCTCCCGCTGCCCAATTCGATATCGTCTTTACTTCCTACGGGGCTATCGGTTGGCTCCCTGATCTGCAAGCCTGGGGACAACTTATCGCCGACTACCTCAAACCGGGAGGATTTTTCTATATAGCCGAAGGGCATCCTTTTATGTGGACTATTGACGAAAAGGGACCGGAGCTGAAAGTTGGGTACCCTTATTTTTCGTCAGAACCCATAAAAGATGAATCGCAAGGCACCTATGCCGAGAAAGAAGCAGAGATGGAGCATCATACGACCTATGGATGGAATCATTCCTTTAGCGAGATTTTCAGCTCGCTGCTCGCAGCTGGCTTGCGCATTGATTTTCTACACGAACACCCGTTTTGCGCCTGGGATCCTTTCCCAGAAATGGAAGAGGACGAGAATAAATTCTGGCGCTTCAAAGATCCACAAAAGCGGAAGCTGTTGCCGCTGATGTTCTCGCTAAAAGCCACAAAGCCGATCTAATAGCAAACTATTGAGCGTCTTACTCTTTGCCAAAAGCGATCAAAGGGAGAGGCGATGATGATCGTAAAATAAACAGCGGTTATATTTAGGTATAATTACCTAAAGGAAACAATTTGCCTGCCTGTTCGTTTGTTAGTCGAATATATCCTTATTACCATCTTCGTTTAATGGAACGGCTTCTCATCTTCCTCCATATCGAATCTGGCGAGTTTAGGGTGCAATGAATTAATAGGCTTGTAGAACAAAAATTGCCTCTATTTTATTCCCATTATTACTACTTTATGAGATTGTGGCTATGAAGAATCCTTGACAAAAAAGAAGAGTATGTGCTACACTTTTTCAATGAAGGCACGTTGAAATACGACAATGAAGCGTACGTCAGGGAGGGACGGAACGTTAATTCATCAGATGCTGGCGAATTCCCATCAAAATTTATTAATTTCACCCGTTGCTCGTACAACAGCTATGTTTATGGCTTGTTTGTATAAACAGTAGAAAACAAACGCGCTCCTGATTCCCTAATCAACTGGTTTACCAGCTTGGTTTGCACTCTCCCGTGTAACCAGAGTTACTTTGCGAGCGGTTTGTAAATTCTACTCGTTTGCGTTTGATAATCCTTGTAGTGTGGCCCATGTCCTCTAGTATACCAGGAGCTAAGGCTCGTTTGGAGGTTAGAGGTAACAGAGCTGCTACTGTCTACAAGCAGATAAGCTGCGAAGCATACCTCTATATCTACCTGGAGTAAGAGCCTGCTATCTGTTCCTGTGAATAGAGGCCACCAGTTGATCATTGTCCCATTTGTATTGTTGAGTTGATTTCCGCCATAGGCGGAACATCAGACGCGAGGCATTCTGGTCTTGCGTCAAAAAGGAGATGATGATGGCAAACTGGTTTGAAGATCTGTCAAGGACTGTGGCAGATGAGAAGATCGGGCGCCGTACTGCGATCCGCCGCATTACTGCCGGTGTAGCTGGCATAGCGGTGGCCGCGGGCATTCCCGGCATAGCCCTGGCCAAAAGCAAGGCCTGTCCCGGAGGTGGTGGTGTATGCGGCACATATGTGAACTGTGCCAACAACTCCAACACCAACTGCTTCTGCTTTACCAACGCCAGTAACAAAGCGTTCTGCGGATGCTCCCAGTTCTGTTCGCAGTTGCAGGCCTGTAGCTCCAACCATGATTGCCCAAAGGGGAGCTTCTGCGCAATCAACACCTGCTGCGCCTCACCTTCACCCAACGTATGCACCGTGAAGTGTAAGGGCAAGAACAAGAACTGCCAGCTCGGTAGCGGCCATGGCACGACCAGCGCTCATCGCTAATTCCCCACGGAATGTAGCTCACTGAGCTAAGTTCTTGGGTGTGGGGGCGTGCTATATCGCCCCTGCACCTTCTACAGTTATCACTTCAAGTTTTTTTCATTATTTCAGTTGGGAGGCTTCGTATTATGAGTGTCCTACTCCTGCTGGCACGTCTGGTGCTTGTTGTGGTGTTCATCGTGGCTGGTGTTGGCAAGCTCTTCGATCTCAAAGGTTCGCAGCAGGCCATGCGAGACTTCGGTTTGCCCAATCTTCTCGCGGCCCCACTCGGAGTCCTGCTGCCATTTGCGGAGCTTGCTGTAGCAGTAGCGCTTGTAGTTTCAGCCTCGGCCTGGTGGGGAGCTATTGGCGCGGCAATCTTGCTACTACTGTTTGTCGCAGGCATCGGCTATAATCTCACTTCCGGTCGCAGGCCAGATTGTCACTGCTTTGGCGTATTCTACTCCTCTACTATTAGCAGCGCGACACTGATCCGCAATGTGATTCTTGCTGTCGTAGCCGGTATCGTTATTGCGCTCGGACGAGTGGATGCCGGACCAGGCATGGTAGCATGGATTGGTGCTCTGTCTATTGCGCAAGACATCGAGCTGGTGGTTGCGATCATCTTCGCTATCTTGCTGCTGGCAGAGGGTTGGGTACTCGTTGAGGCAGTGCGCTCGATTGGACGCATACTGGGACGGCTAGACGCGTTAGAGACACGTCTGGAGCAGGTTCCTGAAATGTCAAGCGAGAAACCAGGATTAGAGGTGGACTCTGATGCTCCAACATTTGAACTCCCCGACCTGGATGGGAACCTTGTCTCGCTTGAAAGCCTCTGCGCTCGTGGTAAACCGGTCCTGCTCGTATTCATCTCTCCAACTTGCGGGCCCTGCTCTGCTATGCTGCCAGATCTCGCGGAGTGGCAAAGTAAACACACAGACCGGCTCACTTTTGCGGTCATCAGCCAGGGTAGTGCCGAGGACAACCGTGCCAAGATTGGAAATTACGACATTCATCCCGTGCTTTTGCAGAAGGACGCCGAGGTGGCCCAGGCTTACCTGATACGAGGCACCCCCACAGGAGTCATTGTTAAAGCGGATGGAGGGATTAGCAGTCCTCTTGCCGAGGGTGAAGACGAGATTCGTGAACTTGTTGAAGAGGCGACCGTCATCCTCCCATCCAGACCTGGACAGTTGCCCATATTGCATCCTACTATACCCAATACCTCCGCACCTGAGCCTCCGAAAGTTGGCGAACTTGCTCCCGATATCACCATGCCGGACCTTGATGGAAACCTGATCAATCTGGGTGATTTCCTGGGGAAGCCGACCCTGGTTCTCTTCTGGAGTACAAGCTGCGGCTACTGTCAGGCCATGTTGCGGGATCTGAAAGCCTGGGAAGCAAAGCCACCAAAGGATGCGCCACAGTTGCTGGTCATTTCCAGTGGCAATCCAAAAGAAAACAGGGCGCAGGGTATCCGCGCTCCAATCATGCTTGATGATAGCCATTACGCACAGCGCATGTTTGGGGTAAATGGCACTCCAATCGCAGTACTGCTTGATGAAAATGGTTATGTTATCTCCGAACCGGCCGTTGGAGCAAACGAGGTTCTGGCCCTGGCTAAAAAACCCATTCGTAGCAAGGCTAAACCTAAACCGGCAGCAGTCTAGCAGGCTAATCAATGCGAGGCTAGATTATGGACCTTTGACAAAATAACCCGGCAAAAATGCGGTCAATCAAGCCCCACAGCTGTGCCGTAGGGGCCGATTGATCGGCCCCGTTGGATGGCCGAAATATTTGGTCAAAGAGCATAATCTGGCCCCTCCGCCCCATTGGCTCCCGCTTGCTGATAGAATACCTGTCAAACGTCATTGACAGTAAAGGGCTTTAGCCTGAGCGGAGTGTCACTAGATCGAAGGTGTAGTATGAAGCAGTTCTCAGCCTGGCAACGTTTGACTATAGCCACCATCATTCGTATTGCCGGTACTCTTGGACTTCTGCTGTTGCTGGTTTGCTTTGACCGGGTACCAAAGCCTCAGGTAGTGGCAGCCGTTACTTCCCATTCGTATCCTATTCAGCATATCGTGATTATGGTCAAAGAGAACCACACCTTCGACAATCTGTTTGGCACCTTCCCTGGAGCCGATGGAGCCACAACCTATAAAGACCCAAATGGCAAGGTTCATCCCCTCAATCATGAACCTGATATGCTGTTTTTCGATGTCGCCCATGACCACGCGGCATTTCTTACCGCTTACGACCATGGCAAGATGGATGGCTTCTCCCTCCTCCCAGGTGCAATTGAGATTTACGGAGTGCTTAAACTCGACGTTGCCGATGCTCAATTCTACCAATCGGATATTCCCAATTACTGGCAATACGCGCAGACCTTTGCGCTGCCTGACCACTTCTTCTACACCATTCAGGGACCCAGCTTCCCCGGCCACCTCTTCTCAATCGCCGCAACCGACGATGACGTTGATGCCAATCCCATATTGAAAGGGAAATATGTCAATAACTGGGGATGTGATTCAAGCAAAGGTACGACAGTAGAAGAGCTTCATTCCAACGGCAAAGTATCACATGTATTTCCCTGCTTCACCTTTCCTACGCTTGGAGATCTCTTAACAGCGCGAGGCATTTCCTGGAAATCCTACGCGCCCGGCTTCAACCAGACTGGATACGAATGGGATGCCTTCGACTCGATTCAAGATATCCGCGATAGTAACCAGTGGAAACAGCATAATGCCGATTACAGCCAGTTCGTCAAGGATGCCACAGCCGGAACCTTACCTACCGTAAGCTGGCTCGTGCAGCCCACCAGTGTGAGCGACCACCCGGGGGAGAGCATGTGCGCCGGCGAGAACTGGACGGTGCAACAGATCAATGCTATTATGCAAAACAAAACGCTGTGGAATACAACCGCTATCTTCCTCACCTGGGATGATTTTGGCGGACTCTATGATCATGTAGTGCCACCCGTTGGTCCTAACCCTCAAATTGAGTTTGGATTCCGCGCTCCCCTCATTGTCATCTCTCCCTATGCCAGGCCCCACTACATTGACTCTACCCAGTACAATTTTGCGTCGATGCTCAAGTTCGTGGAAACAGTTTTGGACCTGCCTTCTCTTGGTGAGATGGATAAGCAGGCCCATAACCTGATCAATGTATTCAACTTTAGCCAGCAGGCTTTACCGCCGCTCGTCTTAAAGCAGCGCAAGTGTCCGCCTCCACCGGCAGGCAGGCCGATGAATCCAATTACCGATATATCGTGATTCTGTTCTTTTTAACACCTGTTAACATCTGGGCGGAGCTCGCCCAGATATATCTTATGCCATGGAGAGCAGAGTATGAGTGGAAAACACCGGCATTGCCGATCAACAAGTTACTTCACCCGCTATATTTGCCCCGGCTGTCTCTTCGCGCTCTTCCTGCTGCTCCTGATCTTTTATGCTCCGTTGAGTCCACAATCGACAGAGATAGCACACGCTGCTTCTTATCCAATCAAGCATATCGTGATTATGGTCAAAGAGAACCGCACCTTCGATAGTATGTTTGGCACCTTCCCCGGCGCCGATGGAGCCACGACGTACAAGGACCCGAAAGGCAAGATACACCCTTTAAATCATCAACCCGATACTCTTGCTTTCGATATTGCCCACAGCCGCCTGGCCTTTCTGATTGGATACGATCACGGCAAAATGGATGGCTTCTCAAAGATTCCGGGCGCGGTACAGCAGATTGGGGGAAAGTCTATCGATGTTTCGGACTCCCAGTTCTACCAGTCGGACATTCCCAATTACTGGCAATACGCTCAAACTTTTGCTCTTCCCGATCACTTTTTCTACACGGTTGACGCCGATAGTTTCCCGAATCATCTCTTCTCCATCGCTGCCACAAACGATGATGTGGATCTAAACCCCCAGGGTCTCGGCAAATACATAGACAGATGGGGATGCGATGATCCGAAAGGCACCACCGTTGAAGAGCGCCACCCCAACGGTAAAGTCACCTATGCCTTCCCATGTTTTACGTTTCAGACGCTTGGCGACCTCCTGAACGCTCATGGACTCTCCTGGAAGGTCTACTCCCCCGGCCAGGACCAGAATGGCTATGAATGGAACACATACGACGCGATTCAGGATATTCGCGAGACATCTCAATGGAAGTTGCATACCGCCGACTACACGCAGTTCGTCAAGGATGCCGCGGCTGGAACGCTGCCAACAGTAAGCTGGTTGGTGCAGCCGGGCAATGTAAGCGATCATCCACCTGAGAGCATTTGCGCTGGAGAAAACTGGACGGTGCAACAGATCAACGCGGTGATGCAGAATACAGCGTTATGGAATAGTACAGCCATCTTCCTGACCTGGGATGATTTTGGCGGCTTCTATGATCACATCAAGCCCTCGAAAGGACCTAACCCCAAGATCGAATATGGCCTTCGCGCTCCGCTGCTGGTCATTTCGCCATATACGAAGCCACACTATATTGACCACACCTTCTACTCCTTCCCATCGATACTGAAATTTACCGAGTCAATACTGGACCTTCCCTCATTAGGTGGGCTGGATATGAACGCCAACAACCTGATACATGTCTTCAATTTTCAACAGCAACCATTGCCGCCACTTGTGCTGCAGCAAAGAACGTGTCCGAAATCGTCTTTCAATCCGCCTACGGACGCCTTTTACGATCCAGCTTAGGCATCCTTACTTAGAAAGAAAAGCTCTTTTGGACATCAAACTCAGTATGCGTGCCCTGGTCCAGAAAAGCAATTAGGTAAGATTACGTACGCTCTCTTGCTCGTCTGCTAATGCAAACCAGGCTTATTTCCAGGCTCAAATTTGATATGGCTTCTCATGAGGATTTGTATGGCATTAAGAGAAAACTTGTATAACACGATTTGAAACAATTTGATACAGATGGTACAAGAAATCTGACTCAATTGTACTTTCATATGGCGATTCACTGATATTAAGACCCTGTAAAGGCTTGACAAAAATCACTTGTACATGCTACAATTTCTCAATAGAAGAAACTGATGACCTGAAAAATTCAGTGCGTTGCTTGTCACGCGGCTGGTAAACAGTTGGTTCGTGCTGATACGTACGTTTGGGGGGAACGGAACGTCATTCATCTGGTGCCTGGGGTTCCCAAATACGATTGTCTGGTGTTACACACGAATCTCTGTGAATCATACCATTTGTATACAACAGCCATTCTATGGGCTGTTTGTATAAAGGTGGAACGAAAATTGCCCGATACTTTTCCAGGGAATCTGGTCAATGCGATTCGTATCATTTCATACGGATGAGCTTATTTTGTGCGGGCAGTCCTGAGTTCTATTCGTTTGTGTTCTGTCGTCCCTGTAGTGCGACCCATGCCCTCTAATATTCAAGGAGCTTAAGGTTACTGAGGGAAAACTGGTAGCAGACGAAGCTATTTCTGAATGGCAGGGATGCTGCCTTATTCCTTTCATATGGAAGAGAGACAATTCTCTTCATCTGCCTGTTACAAGTTCCTGTTTCTAGGGGTCACGAGTGATCTGTTGTTTTTGTATTGATGAGGCAAGTTCCGTACATTGCGGGACAAGGTGCTGAAGGACAGCACGTATGCCTCCAACACAATCCAATCCATAAGGAGATGACGATGGCAAACTGGTTCGAAACTGTAACCAAAACCCTGGCCGATGACAAAATCAGCCGCCGTACAGCCCTCCGCCGCGTTGGCGGCACCGTCGCCGGTGTAGCAGCCGCTTCTGCGCTCCCCGGTCTGGCTCTGGCCAAGAAGAACTCCTGCGCCGGAGGCGGTGGCACCTGCAGCAACCCGTCCCGCTTCACCAACTGTCAGGGCAACCCCAACACCAACTGCTACTGCTTCACCGAGTTGGGTGGCAAAGCTGTTTGTGGATGTAATTCCTACTGCTCGCAGGTACCAACCTGCTCCAGCTCGCAGAAGTGTCCCAAGGGCAGCGTTTGTATCGTATCGACGGGCTGTAACTGCTCCAGCTCCCAGGGCGTCTGTGTACCGGCTTGTAAGAAAAAGAACAAGAACTGCCAGCTTGGCAGCGGGCATGGCTCAACTGCAGCTCGCTAGTTCTATGTTCTAGCACGAGAACCGCTAACGTTCTTGGTGCGGGGGTGCCGGATGGCACCCCCGCATAGCTTGTAAGAACCATATTTAGCTTGTCTGGTAAGTCGAATAATCTCCCCTGGTTGTATTTGACGGGTCCGTTTGTGCATCCCGTCGATTTGTTGCTATCTAGTTGGTTAGCTTCTGGGAAGTTCATCGCCATAATCTGGAGGTTTTGTTATGAGTATTGTGCTCCTTCTAGCACGCCTGGTACTCGCTGTAGTGTTCCTCGTGGCCGGAGTTGGTAAACTTCTCGACCTCAAAGGGTCGCGACAGGCTATGCGGGATTTTAGCTTGCCAGATTTCCTTGCCGCCCCGCTCGGAACTATTCTACCGTTTGCTGAAATCGCTGTGACAGTAGCCCTCATTCCTACTGCTTCAGCCTGGTGGGGAGCACTGGGAGCACTGGTTTTGCTGCTGCTCTTTGTTGCCGGGATAACCTACAATCTGACGCTTGGGCGCAAACCGGACTGCCACTGTTTTGGTGTGTTCTATTCCTCAGCTATAGGCAGGAGTACGCTTATCCGCAACCTCGTCCTGGCAGTGATCGCGGCCCTCATCGTAGGGTTTGGACTGACTACCCAGGAACTCAGCATGGTGGCCTGGATCGGAAAACTGAATCCCGCTGAAGGCATAGGATTGATTTTTGGCATCATCGTACTTGCGCTGCTTGCCGCCGAAAGCTGGCTCCTGATGGAAATGCTGCGCCAGATTGGCAAATTGACCATGCGCTTAGAGGCAGTGGAATCAGGAAAGACCGTGTCTGATACCCCTGATTGGGTAGGCCTACCTGAGGGAGAGGATGCCCCAGATTTTGCACTTCCCGACCTGAACGGCGAGATTGTTACGCTCCAATCGCTGCTTAGCCGCGGAGAAGGGGTTATGCTTGTATTTACAAGCCCCACCTGCGGTCCTTGCGAGGCGATGATGCCGGAACTTGGCCAATGGATACGCGATTACAGCGATAGAATGACGTTCGCAGTCATCAGCCAGGGCAGTCCCGAACATAATCGTGCCAAGACTGCCGAATACGGTGTCGCTCCTGTACTGCTGCAGGAAAACCGCGAGGTCGCTGACGCTTACCTGGTAAATGCTACTCCCTCCGCGGTAATAATTCGTAGTGATGGCTCGATACATAGTTCCGTAGCCATTGGAGAGGATGAGATTCGTGACCTGATCATGTCCGAGACCAGGAACATCCTCGAAGAAAGGCCAAAAAATCTACCGACCCTGAACGTCCTGGGCCAGCCGAACGAAACTATATATGCAGCAGTTGATTTACCGGCTCCCAATGTAACGCTACCGGACCTGAACGGAAATATGGTCCAGCTTTCCGACCTCCTGGGTAGTCCCACGCTCATGATCTTCTGGAGTACCAGCTGCGGCTATTGCCAGGAGATGCTGCCACGGTTGAAAGCATGGGAAGCGAGACCGCCAAAGGGTGCGCCAAAACTGCTCATCGTTTCAAACGGCACTCCTACTGAGAATAGGAAGCAAGGATTGCGATCTACCGTTGTGATCGACGACGATTTCGCAATCGCTCCTCTCTTTGGAGCATCGGGCACTCCAATGGCAGTACTCATCGACGAAAATGGCACGCTCATGACTAAACCGGCAACCGGTGCCGAAGAAATCTTCGAGCTGGCAAACAGCACCGCCCGTAAATACGCCAAAGGGAATCCCAAACCGGCAACAGTATAGAAGTAATCAGTAACGAAAACCACTACCTGTAATGGCAAATTCAGGTAGTGGCTTTCGTTCTGCTTTAGATCGATAAGGAGTTGACAATGGCTAACTGGTTCGATGAGATTACCAGGACAATGGCAGATGATAAACTTTCCCGGCGCCAGGCGTTGGGGCGTGTTGCCGGTTCGCTGGCAGGAGTGGCGCTGGCCTCCTGGATACCTGGACAGGCACTGGCAAAGTCCACTTCCGCTGCAAAATCAGGCGCCTGTCACAATCCTGCAACCTGCGGCGGCACTTTCTCCCCTTGTGGACACAATAAAAACTGTTTCTGCTTTCTGAACAGCAAAGGTTCGGGTACCTGCGGCTGCATCGTCAATATCTGCAACAACAAAGAGAAGACGTGTAAATCGGACTCCGATTGTCCCAGTGGCTCTTTTTGCGCAATGAAAACCTGTTGCCCGCATAAGAACGTATGCCTCCCGAAATGCGGAAAAACATGCAAGTAATTTATGTGTAGGTCGCGCCTGGCATTTTGCAAAATGCCAGGTCACCTTGTTTTTGCCTCAGAAACTTCTATTTGGGGAAAGGTTGCAGTATGAACCGGCAACTGAAGTATCATTATGATTTCCTTTGGGACAGGCTGAGAACCTCAAAAATTGTGCGGGTCGGATTCGCTATCACAATTCTGTCGTTTGTACTTAGCTTTAGTCCAATCTTGATCCCGCGAACTATAGCTGATGCTGCTCCCAAAACAACTTATCCCATCAAACACATTGTCTTTATGGTCAAAGAGAACCGTACCTTCGATAGTATGTTCGGCACCTTTCCTGGCGCTGACGGCGCTACTACTTACAAGGATCCTCACGGCAAAATCCATCCCCTGAACCATCAACCTGATCAACTTATTTTGGATATAGGTCACGACCATTACTCCTTCCTCCTTGGCTATGACCATGGCAAAATGGATGGCTTCTCGAAAATCCCTGGGGCTATTCAAAATGTCCACGGGAAACAAACTGATGAAGCCGATTCGCAGTTCTACCAAACAGATATTCCCAACTATTGGCAATATGCGCAAACATTTGCTTTGCCGGATGAATTTTTTTATACCATCCAATCGGATAGCTTCCCCAACCATCTTTTCTCTATTGCCGGAACCGATGATGATGTTTCAGGAATTCCTAACTTCCATGGTCAGGGAATCAGTCCCTATACATGGGGATGTGATGCTCCAAAGAAGACAACGGCATTAGAGATTCACTCAAATGGCAAAAAATCAAATGTCTTTCCATGTTTTACTTTTAAATCACTGGGTGATCTCCTGACGGCCCAAAATATTTCCTGGAAGACTTACTCACCTCCACAAAAGCAAAATGGCTATCAATGGAATGCATATGACGCAATTAAGGATATTCGTGAGACATCACAATGGAATATTCATTTTGCTAATTACGATCAATTTGTAAAGGATGCCGCATCAGGCTCCTTGCCTACAGTCAGCTGGTTAGTTCAACCTGAGAATGTAAGCGATCATCCAGGGACAAGCGTCTGTGCTGGTGAGAACTGGACGGTACAGCAGATCAACGCCATCATGAGTAACAAGTCGTTGTGGAACAGTACTGCAATCTTCCTGACCTGGGATGACTTTGGTGGCTTCTATGATCATGTTGTGCCACCGGTTGGTCCAAACAAATATCTTGAGTACGGCTTTCGCGCGCCCTTGATCGTAATCTCTCCTTATGCGAAGCCGCACTACATCGATAACACCCAGTATACTTTCCCTTCCATGCTGAAGTTCGCGGAAACAGTTCTGGGCTTACCCTCTCTGGGGGGATTGGATAAGCAAGTCAACAATTTGATCAATGCTTTTGATTTCTCCCAGAATCCTTTGCCACCGCTTATCTTGCAAACTCGCACTTGCCCCAAATTATTATCTGGCGCAACTCCACAGGTAAGTGATTGGTCATGAACACGTAAAACATGTCCAAAGAGAGAATTGGAGAGACAAACAATGAATCCACAAGTTTCTCGATTCAAGGGATACCTGGCATCAAAACAAGTCTATCTCTGGAACGCTTTTGTAATTCTGCTTGTGCTTGTGGGTATGCGACCCCTGGTAGCAGCTTCTGCGGCAAAAGCAGCTCCTCAGGCATCCAATCCTATTAAGCACATCGTGATTATGGTGAAGGAGAATCGCAGTTTTGATAGCATGTTCGGCACCTTTCCAGGCGCCGACGGGGCTACGACCTATAAGGATAAGAAAGGGAAGATACATCCTCTGAATCACCAGCCTGATCATCTGACCTTTGACCTGGCTCATAATTATCCGGCGTTTCTCACGGCCTACGACCATGGAAAAATGGATGGCTTTTCCAAAATTGCCGGAGCAATTCAGATTATCAACGGCAAGAAGATGGATGTGGCCGATTCGCAGTTCTACCAGGCAGATATCCCCAATTACTGGCAATACGCACAAACCTTCGCTCTGCCCGATGAGTTCTTCTACACGATACGCTCGGAGAGTTTCCCCAACCATCTCTTCTCCATTGCCGCCACCGATAATGATGTCGATGAGAATCCCCAAATTTCTAACCTGAAATACATCAATACCTGGGGCTGCGACGATCCAAAAGGAACAACCGTTGAAGAGCGACACTCAAATGGCAAGGTAGAGAACGTCTTCCCATGCTTTACGTTTCAGACCCTGGGCGACCTCTTGAGCGCGCAAAATATCTCCTGGAAATCTTACTCGCCCAGCTTCAATAAGGATGGGTACGAATGGAATGCCTACGATGCCATTCAAGGCATCCGCAATACGAATCAATGGAAACAGCACTTCTCCGATTATACGAATTTTGTCAAAGATGCAGCCTCCGGCAACCTTCCGACAGTGAGCTGGCTGGTTCAGCCAAGCGGCGTAAGCGACCATCCACCTGAGAGCGTCTGCGCAGGTGAGAACTGGACGGTGCAGCAGATCAATGCCATCATGCAGAATCAATCGTTATGGAACAGCACGGCCATCTTCCTGACCTGGGACGACTTCGGCGGCTTCTACGATCACGTCAAGCCCTCCAACGGCCCCAATCAGAAGATTGAATATGGCTTTCGCGCTCCGCTGATCATCATCTCGCCCTATGCCAAACCCCATTATGTCGACAACACGTTCTATAGCTTCCCCTCGATGCTCAAATTCGCGGAGAAGATTCTGGGTTTGCCATCTCTGGGAGGACTTGATCAGGGTGCCAGCGATATGTTCAACTCGTTCAACTTCAAACAGCAGCCCTTGCCGCCATTGATCCTGCAACAACGTACCTGTCCCTCATATACGCAAAGCGGCCCATCGAACATAGATTGGTCATAGCACAGCATAGAAAGCATGAGAGAATTTATTGAAATGGAGAGACAGAGCATGAACCAGCAGTTCTCACTTTCAGAACGGTTCAGGATATCAAGAAAGGCTTATCTCGGGAGCCTTTTCACCATCCTGCTTCTATTGATAGGTATTGTCCCACAGGCAACTCCTCATAACGCAGATGCCGCTCCTCTGGCATCCAATCCTATCAAACATATTGTGATCATAGTCAAGGAGAATCGCACCTTCGACAGTATGTTCGGTACTTTCCAAGGAGCTGATGGGGCGACAACCTACAAAGATCCCAAAGGCAAAATCCATCCCTTAAATCATCAACCCGATCAACTTGTATTCGATATCGATCATGAACATGCTTCCTATCTGACGGCCTATGATCACGGTAAGATGGATGGCTTCTCCAAAATTCTCGGAGCAATTCAGAATATCAATGGGAAGAAAATGGATGTGGCCGATTCGCAATTCTACCAATCGGATATCCCCAACTATTGGCAGTATGCTCAGACCTTCGCCTTGCCCGACCACTTCTTTTATCCGATCCAGGGACCGAGTTTCCCGAACCATCTCTTCTCCATAGCAGCTAGCAATGATAATGTTGATGATAATCCTTACGGCGTGGGAGATATCAACAAATGGGGGTGCGACGATTCGCAAGGCACTACCGTTGAGGAGCGAGCTCCAGATGGCAAAGTAACGCATGTCTTTCCTTGCTTCAGCGATTTCCAAACACTGGGAGACCTGCTCAGCGCCCAGAACCTCTCCTGGAAAACCTACTCGCCCGCAGTAAATACCGATGGATTCGAGTGGAATGCCTATGATGCTATTCAGGATATCCGCGAGACACAACAATGGAAACAGCATTTCTCCGATTATAAGCAGTTCGTAAAGGATGCCGCAGCCGGAACATTGCCTACCGTCAGCTGGCTGGTGCAGCCCGGAAATGTAAGCGATCATCCACCCGTTAGTATCTGCATAGGTGAAAACTTTACCGTCTCGCAGATCAATGCCGTTATGCAAAATAAAGCCGTATGGAACAGCACCGCTATCTTCCTGACGTGGGATGACTTCGGCGGCTTCTACGATCATGTCGTTCCTCCAAAGGGTCCCAACGCGAAGATCGAATATGCTTTCCGGGCGCCGCTGATCATCATCTCGCCCTATGCCAAACCCCATTATGTCGATCACACCCAGTACAGCTTCCCCTCCATGCTCAAGTTCACGGAGAAAGTCCTCGGTTTACCGTCGTTAGGAGGTCTGGATAAAAATGCCAGTGATATGTTCAATGCCTTCAATTTCAAGCAGCAACCCCTGCCTCCGCTTGTGTTGCAGCAGCGCACCTGCCCCAAATATTCCGACCCCGGCCTTTCCAAGATTGATTGGTCATAACAACAATCAGGTGGCAAGCCTGCATTATGTCTACTCCGCCTGAAGGGAGAATAACATGAACCAGCAACATTTATTATGGCAAAGACTTCGGAGATCAAATTTGATCTCCATTGGATGCCTGCTCATGTTCACAGTGGGGATTTTGTGCCTGCATCCCGTTGCAAACCCTCGTTCCATAGAAGCGGCTCCCCTGGCATCCAATCCCATCAAGCATATTGTGATCATGGTCAAGGAGAATCGTACCTTCGATGATCTGTTCGGCACCTTCCCTGGAGCCGATGGAGCCACGACCTACAAAGATCCTCAAGGAAAGACGCACAAATTAAACCATCAACCAGATAGATTAGTTTTCGATATCGCTCATGAACACTCTTCATTTCTCACCGCTTATGATCATGGAAAGATGGATGGCTTCTCAAAGCTCCCTGGAGCTATGCAGCCTGTCAACGGAAAATTGGTTGATGTGGCCGACTCACAGTTCTATCAATCGGACATTCCCAACTATTGGCAGTATGCCCAGACCTTTACTTTGCCGGACCATTTCTTCTATCCGATCCAGGGACCGAGTTTCCCTAACCATCTCTTTTCAATTGCTGCCACCGATGATGATGTTGACGCTAATCCCACAGGAAACAACAACAAGACAAACACGTGGGGCTGCGACGATCCAAAGGGGACGACAGTAGAAGAACGGCATTCAAATGGCAAAGTAACGCATGTCTTTCCTTGCTTCAGCGATTTTCAATCGATGGGTGATCTTTTGAGCGCCCAGAACATCTCCTGGAAGACTTACTCTCCAGGAGTAAACAAAGGCGGCTATCAGTGGAATGCCTATGATGCCATTCAGGATATTCGTGAGACCGGCCAGTGGAAGCAACACTTTGCCAATTACAAACAGTTTATCAGTGATGCTGCAGCCGACACTTTGCCTACCGTTAGCTGGCTGGTACAACCAGCTAACGTAAGCGACCATCCGATCACCAGTGTCTGCGCGGGTGAGAACTGGACGGTGCAGCAAATCAACGCTATCATGCAAAATAAAGCCGTATGGAACAGCACCGCTATCTTCCTGACGTGGGACGACTTCGGCGGCTTCTACGATCATGTCGTTCCTCCAAAGGGTCCCAACGCGAAGATCGAATATGCTTTCCGGGCGCCGCTGATCATCATCTCGCCCTATGCCAAACCCCATTATGTCGATCACACCCAGTACAGCTTCCCCTCCATGCTCAAGTTCACGGAGAAAGTCCTCGGTTTACCGTCGTTAGGAGGTCTGGATAAAAATGCCAGTGATATGTTCAATGCCTTCAATTTCAAGCAGCAACCCCTGCCTCCGCTTGTGTTGCAGCAGCGCACCTGCCCCAAATATTCCGACCCCGGCCTTTCCAAGATTGATTGGTCATAACAACAATCAGGTGGCAGCCGGTTCACCGGTATACGCTGATTCAGCGAATACCTGATGCACGCAAATAAAGGGAGATGAGAAGCCATGCGAATTGTCATTTTTCGCCTTACTCCAATAGGCGACACGATGATTACCTGCCCCATCCTTCGAGAACTGCGGGAGAAGTACAAAAACGCTCATATTGCCTTTGCGGGCAATCCAGCCGTATTGTCACTTATGCAGGCATGGGGGCTGGCAGATGAAGTCTGGGAGGCAGATGGGAATCTACTAATTGAATTATATTCTGACGAGGGTTTAAAGGACCCTAAATGGCTGCCCCTATTTTCACAGGCTGACCTGGCCATTTCCTTGCAGCGCAACAGGACCGACGAGTTATTGCGAAACCTGCTTGCCGCGGGCGCTAAAGAGGCTATACTTGCAAACGAGTTTCGAAGCGAGGCCTCGTCAAAACATACGATGGAAGTGCTGGCAGAATCAATAGGGATACATCATCTCTCGCCGGAACATATTGCAGCATTCTCTACAAACAGCAATGAGTTTCATTTCCCCAATCCTCCCGTTGCAATTCACGCCGGTCGCGGAAAAGCCGATGCAAGATGCTGGCCAGCATCCTCTTATGCTACCTTGATTACGCGCCTGGCACGCCTGAAGCAGCCGGTCATCTTGATTGCCGGGCCCGCGGATCTAGAACAACTGACAGATGTCTCCCGGCGCCTGCCTTCTTCTCTTCCAGAAGGATTAGTGATGATCATGAAAAACGCGCCACTAGATAAAGTAGCCGCTGTACTCGAGCAGTGCAGGTGCTACCTGGGTACCGATTCCGGTATGACTCACTTAGCCGCGCTCACAGGTGTTCGTACCATCGCCATTTTTGGCCCTGCCTATCCTTTACCTCCTTTAGGCCCCAGGATAGAACTGATCAAGGAGCCGATCAGACGGGTATCTGTAGATAGAGTTTTAGCTAGTATTATGGTTGACCATAAAAGCGATAGGGTAACAGCCTCCAGGGCGAAGCCAGTTAGAAGGCGACTTTAGAGCGAGGCCGCAAATTTCTGGTTGCTGGCAGTTCTACCTACTCAGAAGATTTCTCTTCCGTCCTCTTCACCTGGAAGCCAGGAATAAACAGGAAAAGATTGAGGCATCGCTGAGGGCTAAGAGTCTGGAGTCTGTACACAACCGTTATCGTTATTGCTCCACATCTCCTGAATGATATACTCATCACTACTCCAAACATGATTTGCCCCGTCCGAGTTGATATTTCCCCAGCTGCCTTCGCATTTATCAGCTATTTCACCGCCAGTAGGTTGAGAATTATTTGAGGTCCACCATCCTGTAGGTTCGACATTTTCACCATCAGGATCAGTTATAGCCTCAAATTCCTCATGGGCAGCAGAGTCTACTGCTCTATCGCCATCAGCAAAATTCGGTGGTTGATATCCCTGGGTTCCAGGTAAATTTCCACTACCATATGGAACAATTGTGAAAATCGTTGCAAAAGTTGACCCATAAGTAGCATTCCCATGACTATCGCCACAAGAATTAACCCAGCATTCGTCTTTTGTTACGAAGATCGGATATAAAACACTATAACCATGAGTAGGGGACCACCCTGGATTAGCTGTCAAAGCTCTCTGTATTTCGTTGGCAAGATCTTGAGACGTTAGTGGTGTTTCGGGATAGGAGTTCACTGTATCTATCCAATAGCCAGATGTTGAGTCAAAAGATTCAGCGACGGGTTTATTGCCATTTTTGTCTGCATATTGGGTTAACGTATTGAAGAAGTTCTGGCCTCCTGTAGTCGAGTCCACATCATTGTAATATCTATTCAAAAGATTTATATATCTGGAGCCAGGGTAAAATCCTAGCTCTGCCGGAAACCAATAGATGGGATGCACCACAATGGTACCTACCATAACTTCACCACAATGATATTCTAGATTATAGTCACCCTGACTGGGTGTTGCAGTTACACACGGTGCAGGGCTGGCACTGGGATTCAATGACTTGCTTGAGGAAGCACCAACATTTGAAATACGAAATACGACAGTTACATTGATCGCAAGCGCAAGCATAACGAACAGGAGCTGGAGCAGCGTCTTTTTCTTCACAGAAGTTCCCTTTCTGGCACAAAGTGGCCCTCTAGCATACCAAGAGAATGAGGATCATTTTATCCTTTGACAAATAACCTCATACTCTCAAGAGAAAGTATACTTGAGATTTCGCAAGAAAACAAGGCATTTTCATGTTTTATCTGTATTCTATCATATTGACAAGTTAAAAAATCTTCGTAACTACTCAGGTAGTCTGAAATGAAGGAAGGACAGGATGACCGCGCAACGTGGCCTCCAAAGCAGAAAGCAGATCCACGCCCTGCTTGCGCAACGTCGACAAATAACCGCGGATGCGACAAAAGG